>WLWE01000074.1_pt1 | contig 76377 bp, 78 predicted proteins | sample 6718301 | NCBI WGS metagenome assembly WLWE01 (sample SAMN12718691, study PRJNA515312) | sponge metagenome | isolation source: marine sponge | host: Mycale hentscheli | place: New Zealand: South Island, Marlborough, Capsize Point | collected 2003-05-01
TAAAATAATAGCAAACACATTTCTAATTGTTGGTTTAAATCCAATCTCTTTTTCCAGTTTAGTATTTAGTTTTGCTGTAATATCATTAGCTAATTTTTCTGCTTGTTTTTCAAAAAGCTTTCTAGTTGTTAGGATTATATTCTCAAAGCTTTTTTCATGGGTATCAAATAAAAAGTAAGGTTTATTTTCATCGAATTTAGATTGGTCGTCTGTGTTTACTAGGGTTACCGATATACCACCAGAAGTATTTACTGAAGATTTATCAAATAAGTTAAAATTACCATCATTAAGTACGGTTTGTACTGGATAAGTTCCGTCTTCTCTAAATGTTGGGTTTTTATCTAACAGGTACACGTACTTAGCTACCAATTCATTTAATTTTTCGGTGGCTCCTTGTATTAATAATTCTTTTTCTGCTTGTTTATCTTCATCATTATTTGCACTAGATGAAAATTTAAGTGGATACACTAAAACTGTTTTTGTGTTACCCGTACTACCATCTTTGGCTTGAACACTTATCTTAGCTTTTATTCCTTTATCTTTATCAAGATATTCTTGTACCCAACTATTTTTTCCTGTTATAGCCTGTTTAAACTTTTTTAAAGTTTCATCATACTCTACTTTATCTGATGTTTGTGTTAAATCATCTTTACCATAAAGTTTTCCTAAATCATTGTCTAAATTTTTAACAATTTCTATTAATTCTACTAAAGTGTATTCTGGAAAATCTTTATCTAATAAATTTTTTTGTTTGTACCTACTATAAACTTCTGACAACACCTCTCTACCTTTAGTAGAAGTAATTCCTCCTTGAGCGTTAGTTTGGTTTGGGTACATGTAGGGTGCTGTAATGGCTTCATGCATGTTAATGTCTCTTAACATTGCAATATGATTTCCTTTAAAATCACAAGTAACTAAGTAATCCCCTGATGAGGGGTCAAATCTTGAGGTAAATTTTTCTAGGGTTAGTTGGTATTTTACCGCTTTACCGTAGAAACCTTTTAGGGTTAAAAAAAATGTCGGGTATGGTAGATGAAAAAATGCTGTATATGGTGTATTAACCCTTGCTTGTTCAAAAAGTGTTTTTCCCCTAATGTCCGTAAAATTTATAGTAACTTGTGGTATATAAGAAGTATTCAATTTTACATTTATTGATGTGATTCCGAATCCTTGGAAGTCGGTTTGGTTTTCTATTTCTCTAGAAACTTCTAATCCTTCTTTGTTAAGTTTTCTAACTTGTTTGTTTACATCTGGATTTGTAAAGGCTTCTGTCCAATCTGAATCTAAAAAATCTTTACCTTTTGGTTTTAAAAAATTTAATTCCCCATCGAACACATCTATAACTACTTCATCCCCAGCACCCCCACCAGCTAAAATTTTACTTCTGGGGAAAATTCTTGCGGATAAATTAGCGTACATAACCAAGTCTTCTTGGTCCACCAACCTATCTTTTACCTCACCATTTACAAGTACTTTGTTAGGGTCGATGACCACAACATTATCACCTACAGGATTTGTATATACATCTCCAGAATTTATTAATTTATCTGCCATAATATAGGAAATATTCGTCCAGTCTTGATTTATAATCTTGTAATGATTGCATTAATGGAAACGGTAATGTTATAAGACTATTATCAGGAATATTCCATTCTTGTCCCCCATATGATGGGTTGGCTTGTAGTATTAACCATCCGTAATATGGACTACCGTAGAATTGTTGGGATAGTTTATCTAATCTACTTTGTCCTACTTTATAAGCTATTTTTCTATCTGTAGATTTTGCAGGTATCTTAATATGGGGTACTATTATATAGTCACCATTAACAACAAATTCATTATATCGATTATAGTATGCCATTTTATCCTACGTAAAGTTGAGTCATTAACTTATAGTTAAATTTATTATCTTCTGTACCTCTATTTCTATCTACTAAGTAATTTCTTACTATATTTTCTGCTGTTGTACCCGTATTATAACTGTACCCAACCTTAAAATCTACTGGGTAATTTTTTATGTTTGTGTCTAGTATTCTATATCCCTCTTCCACACCACTGAATACCCTATCATTAAGTAGACTTATATCGTATCTAACCCACGATTTAACCAACTTTAATAATAAAGTTTTAAACCCAACTGACAAAGTTTTACGTAATCCATTCATCCCATTATTATCAACCTTCAATAAATCTATGTATAATGTGTCTTTTCTGTTATTGATTAATTTTGTTAATTCGGTATTAAAATTACCACTAAAACTAAGTCCTAATAAGTCTTTTGTATAGATTAAGTTTGTAAAAAATAGATATTCACCCCCATAACTATAGTTACGTGGGAATTTATTGGTTACATACCCATTTATATAATTTCTTAAATATTCGTTTGCGTTCGTATAATTTGTTGTTAGTGTGGTGGCTTCCGTTGTCGCGGTAAGTATTAGAGCGGCAACCCTACCACCACTCCTATTTAAAAACTGACCATCGTGTCTTACTGTTGTTACAAAATTTAAAATATCTATTGTTTTACTTAAGTTATTTTGTTGTTCTCTTAGACTATTGATTGTCATGTTAACCTCATTTGTGATGTCAGTAAATTGATTTTCTAGGTGTGTTAGTAATACATTTGTTATGTAATTTTTTTCACTTACGGTTGGGTTTAGTGTGTTAAGTTGTTGTTGTATTGTGGTTGTTTGTGCCGTAATACTAGTTTTAAGTGTGTTGTAATCGTTTACAACCTTTTCAAAAATTCCGTTTGGTACACCTATTAGGTATTCACCAGTATAGGACCCTATAGTACCATTTTTAAAATTTCTATCATACATAAACTCTTCGATTATCCCCATATTATAATTTAAAGTTAATGTAGTTAATCTATTTTTAACGTCTAAACTGTACGATTTAGTTCTATCTACAAAAGAATTTAAAACATTTTTATAATTAAGTTTTTTTGTCATTTTTTTATAGGTCAGTTTCTGAGAGGTCAAATCCGTCTCCTCCACTTGTGCCACCTTGAGTGGTGTTGAGGTCAGTTTGGTTTATGTTAAATCCGTTTTCTAGTGGAGCTAACTCATTTAATATTTCTTGTTCATCAGTTAATGATTGTTTTGCTTGTGTTGTTGTTGACCTAGAGTCGTACACTTCTGTATTACCAAAGAAATTAAATGATAACGCATTTTGTAATTCACTTACCGGTTTTTCTAAACCTTGTCCACCTATGTATTTAAAGTTCATTTGTACGTTCGCTATCATTGGTTGCATCCCAATACCTTCTGGGTTCATGTCATATAGAAGTGGGTCATAACTAAAACTCACAGAATCAATAGCTATTTTAGTGTGGTAAAAATCACCTATCCTTAATACACATATTGGTGGTGCCCCAAAAGCTGTGTTTTCAGCGTCCACATTTTCAATACCCCCCTCTGTTTTAGTTGGTATTGTCCTTCCTGGTCTAGTACATTGTAATAGGAATGTAAGTCTACTATTTAACCCTTCTGGTGTCATAGAGTGAAATGCTGGGGAAAAGTATTTTAATTTTCTTTTTAGTGCGTCGTATACAAACTCATCTTCTTGTTCTAAATGTTTAAAATAACTTTGTTCACCTAATAATTCAGATAGGATTTTATTTGTGTTAAGTGTTCTTTCGGTTTCCTCAGTATTTGTATTATTTTGTAAACTTTGTTGTTCTTCTGTTAGTGGGGTACCGTCAGTAGCTGACTCACCATTTATCACATCTTCACCCCCACCACCTGTTTGACTGACAAATGCGTCTTCTCCACCACCTGATGTTAACCCAGAGGGGTTAATAGGCATGTTTGGTGTGCCACCACCCGCGGCCCCTAAAGTACCTGCTGGGTCATTATTATATTCAGCAGTAACTTCATTAACATATTGATTTATGTTGTCTATTGATAGGTTACTGTATATACTTGCCAATTCATACACGTCATATTTTTTACAGCCAGCTATAAAAGATTCTAGAGCTTGGTCAGCAACATAGTCTGGGACACCGTCTAATTCTTTTTGTGCTATTACGTTCATTATAGATGAATGGTCCACCACTATTTTAAAAGATAATGTACCAATTCTTTCGGTATAATTGTACGTATACACTGGGTCAGGTCTACCTAAAAAGTTTACTGAATTCCACTGTACTGAATTGGTGTCTCCAACATTAATATCATATGGTGGAAACCACATTACTCTTCCACCGTTAGGTCCTTGTTCGGATTGTGGTAAAGCAAGAAGTTCCGGTGTACCTCTCCAAGCTAAATTTTCTATAGAGAACATATATTTTGTTATACTTTCTCCATCTTTTAACCCAAAGTTAACTGGTTCACCTGCAGAGTCAGTTGTTGGAGCAATATTCAAATTAAACGTGTTACTCATAACTGAAGCGGTCGGAGCTCGTGAAACACCACCACTCCTAACTAAATTATTCATAGTATAATATGGGTTGTCTTTGGTCCAAGTTCTACAAAATTCTCTAACTTTCAATCCTGCTCCAATACCAAACACACCATTACTTTCATCTACAAATCTAACGCCCGACCCTTTAGATATGTCTTTATATCCATCATTAAATATTTTAGATGTTTGGTCTATTGCGTGTCCCGCATGTTTTCTTCTTGCACCACCCATTAACGGAGCAGAGTCTATTAATTTTTGTGTTTCATCTAATATACCACCTTTTCTTTTTGGTTTTGTTAAAGAACGAGAAGATAGGTATCCTGAAGGTGCGTTTGTACTAGCAAAAGAATAATTACCAAACCATGTCCATCCAGCATCTAAACCACCACCATCCATATAAGAATAACCACCCAAACCAAAATTATAATATTCCCATAGTGCCCTACCATTTACTGTCTCTAATTCTTTAGCGAGTGTCGATGGTCCATATACTAGAGCTCCTGTACTTCTACCAAATTTGTCTGAAGGTACCGCCCCCATTGGGCTTTGTATTTTTCCCGGTTCACTTTCTTTTGAACCTACATAGTAAAAAGGAACTACGTTTTCCACTCCAGGTTGTAAAAACACTCTACTATAGTCTGGTCTATATGTGTTAAATGTTAATGAACCAAATAAAGAAGTTTGTTGTTCTTCACCCATATAATTTATAAATGTATCACTTGGGTTTGGAACAGAGAATGGGTTGGTTGGAATTCCTTGTCCTCCACCTAAAACATCACCAATAGCAGATGCTGTTGCTTGTATGTTTTGGAAGGTGGCTCCTTGTGTAAACCCATCTAATTGTAAATCATTTATGTCTGGTACAAATGTTTCCTGAAAGTAGTTACCAGGAATATCCGAATACCCGTAGTACATGTTTGAGATTCTAGAAATAAAGTCAGTTCCTTGTATTTGGTTTGACCTAGGGTCTGTACTTATATTTGCGGTAGATGACCCGTCACTACTTAATTCATGTAGGTATTGTGCTTGTAAGTCACCTAAATTTCTTCTCAGGTACCCACTGGAGTCTTGTACTAATTTACTATCACTTAAGACTTTTTCATTTACAGTATTAATTATACCGTTAGTTATATTTACCGTATCTAAAATTTCCTGAGGTGTGTAAACAGACGCTACAAAACTTTTGGGTTGTAGTGTGTTAGGGGATATGTAATCTGACTGAGCTCTAGGTAAAACTTTTTTTACGTCTATTAGTTGTACATCTTTATAACCACCTTCAGGACCATAACTATTATCTAAAAATAAATTATTTTGGTAGTTCGTTCCGGTTTCTAGTACTGTTTTTTGGTCTATAACAAAATTATCCGAAAGGTTTTGATAACTGAAATCTCCTGGTTTTTGAACCCCAAATGGTGGTGGTAGTGGATTTCCATCCGCTAAATAAGAACTTTGTAAATTCTTTCCTAGTAAAAACTTTCTTAATGTTTCGGTACTAGAAAGAGTAATTTTATAATCCCCTTGTCCATATGGGTTTTGTACCCCTGTATTTGTCCCTATTGCCATTTTTATGTATTAGATGCTCTCATTATCACATTGTTCAATGCTTGTACGTTATTGGAGTTGTCACTTAATTTTTGTATAAATCTTTTTACGTCTACATCACTTGCTGTACCACCACCCTCTAATTTTATAGTTCCCGTTAATTCAACCATACCACTCCCACCGGTCATACCTCCTGGTGTTGTGTTTGCCATACTACTTAGTACGTCTAGTGAAGAACTGTCAGTGCCTGCAGCACCCCCCATACCTAAATTCGCTAAAGTTTCCCCTAATTTAGTACCACCAATTAATAGGTCGTCTTCTTGGAATTGTATAACTCCCTGGTCTGAAAGTATAAAATCTGAAACATTTAGTACGTTCCCAAACATTTCTGTAAATTTTTTCATGTCACTACCGTCTGGTAGTTTATCGGCTAATAACGCTTCTATTTCACCCATATCACCACCCCTTAAAGTTTGCATATCCTCCTGTGTTATATTAGGCATAAGTCCTGCTACTTGTTGGGTTAGTGTTTCTCTTTCTATCACATTGTCTACATTAACATCTTTCATTTGTTCCGCTAACTGTAGTCTTATCATAGCATCCATAGATGCTAGATATTGATTTGCTTTTTCAGCTACGGTAAGTTGTTGTTTATAGGTGTCTGAATCGGTCATACCTTTTCTTCTTAACTCGTCTAATTGTTTTTCAGTTAAATCTTCAACAGCAACCATTTCATCTAAACTAGGTATTCTTACCTCAGCTACACCACCTTTCGTGATTTCCGCCATAGACGCAATTAAATCCTTATCTGCATCGGTAGCATCAAACATAAACTGGTCAGATATACTAGCTCTTTTAGCCGCTTTAATTGCAGTGTCAGCAAGTTGTTGATAGTCCATACCCATTAGGTCCGCTTGTGCTTTTAACTGTCTTCTTTGGTCAGGTGAGATGGAGAATTTACCTTTTTCTTTATCAAAATGAACTGCGGCTTCTGCGGTATCTAAAATTGCGGTCTGTAAACCTTCCATGTCATTAGTAGCCATATACATTAATTTGAATGGGTCAGTTAAGTCACCTACTGACCCACCAATTACCTGCATTTGTGCTGCAAAATCAATAGCTTTTTCTGGTTCTAAGAAATCTAGTGCCATTCCTCTAACCCTTCCCATTTCCATACCAAGAACTTGTCCTCTCGCTACCATTCTAGATAATCCTTCAACACCATCCTGGAATCCAAATGTATTAATCATTTTTAATTCACCACTTACTTCACCTAAAAAGTCTTTCATTACAACACCGAACTGTCTTCCTGTGTCAGTAATTTCCTGCATAGTATTGTTTGTATCATCAACCTCACCCATAGCATCAGTAAGATTTACACCAATTCTATCAAATGCATCCGCAAACGCTCCTGTCTCAAAACCCTCTAAAGTTTTAGCTAAAACTGAGGCTTTTTGTAATACTGAAGGTTGGATTGTTAGATTTCTACCTACTTCGTTAGTTATGGATTTGAATGTTTCAAATAGTTCATTAGCACCAACATTAAATTCTGCTGTTTCAAGAGAAGCTTCGGTTATCATCTCTACAGTATCTAGAAGTTGTTCGTTTGACATTCCAATACTTCTGGAAATATCACTCCTTAAGGTATCTTCTAAGGCTAGAATATCTAGTACGGTATCCATATTATCCACCAATAACTTGCTTTTTTGTACTATAGTGTTGTTTGGTTTGATTAGGTCCTTAGTTAGTTGTATCATTTTTTCTAACTCACCAACACCTATTCTGTCTTTTGGTATTCTATCTTTAGCTAAGGTTTCAAACATTTGGAAATTGGTCGTTGTAGCTTGTGGTCCCGTATCCTGTGAATACCCACTTCTCCTTAACTGTCTTTGAAAGTCAGCATCAGCAAATAAGTCATTCATACTAACCGGGTTACCATTTTGGTCCTGTAATACAATGTATGATGGGATTGGGTTTTCTACACCTAATAATTTTGCGATTAGGTAAGAAATAGGATTACCTTTTTTTCCATAAAGTTTTATGGATTTTACTCTGGCTTTTTTGTTGGGTTCGTCTTTGGTATTAAAGATACCTATCGGCACTCCTGATTCCGGATGAAAGGCTATGTAGGGTTTAGAACCCGACAAGATTTTTTCAACAAGTAATTGTTTTAAGAAGTTAGACATAATTAACCATTTTATTATAAATAGTTATTACCTCATTTTACTCTTATTTTTAGCTTGTTCTATAAGTTCATTCTTTTTTGTAAATTCATTAGATAGTGTGGTGATGTAAAATCTTCTTTCAAAGGTTGGCATCGTTAATAAATCACCCCAACCAACGTTAAGGTGTCTCATTAGGTAGTAAAACTCTTGTAATAGGGCATTCCTATATGCCGTAGAAAGGACGAAAAAACTCAACACCAAAAACGATTCTAACATTCATTTCGGTACCTGAAGGTGTGGTTACCGGTATTGTTAAATCTATTTCGGGTGTGTTCTCTCTGATTACTTTTCGGATTGATTGTGAATCCATTATTGGCATTGTCTGGATGAACTGTGCTATCGTCATACCGTCTCTGTTACCATCTATCTCCTTAATTATCATTTCTAATTGTTTAGTCATGTAAGGATTGTTTATATTGTCTTTGTTTTGTTCGTCAATTTCCTTTAAAAGTTTACTCTGTGCTGGTTTTAAAAAAGTTAGTTTACATTTTTTATTACACTTTTGGAGGTGGAACTCAAACTCGTTATTTTCATCCAAAGTTACCTTTAGGTCTTTAGTTTTTAAAACCGACAAATCTATTGTATGTTCAAATTCTTTATCTGTCGTAGAATCTTTAAGTTTAATCTTATATTCAGGACCAAAAGCGGTATTCCTTAAAAAAACCAATACAGCTTCTTTATCACATTCTGCCATATCTACAACTAAAATATCTTTATCTAAAATTTTTCTCTGTAATAGGGTATCCACCAAATCGTTTTCTCTAGCTGCTGATGAAGCTAATAAGTTTTCATCGGACGCGTTTAAGTAGGTTACTTTTACTGACTTCTTTTTGTTTGGGTAGTAGATTCCTTCGGATGGTAGTGTTACTACATCATAAGGTAAAATCGACTCTTGTGGTTTAAATTGTTCTTGCATTAGTTATAAATTAATTATTATATTATATTTGTAAATACATAAATAGATTATTTTAAAGCTTTTATATTTGCTTACTATATAATATGGTTATTTTAAAATTAAAGTAAATAGAGTTTTTACTTACTTTTTATTAACAAAAAAAGTCCCCATAAGAGGACTTTTATATTGATATTTTAAATTTGAATTAGTATACAAGAATACATCTATCTGGACGCAACGTGGCTGATATTGTCGCTAATCCATCATCACTATACCCCAAACTATCAAAATTAACGTCAGTAAGGAATGTCCCTTGCATTATCCATTTTTCAACGACAACACCGGTAGGGTCTAACATTTCTAAATCTATATTCTTTTTATATCCCGCAGCGTAACCCATTCTACCAGTTACTGACTCTGCGTGTAGTCTAACCCATTCCATAAGAGCTTGTGCCGCTGATGGTCCTATAGGGTCTCTAAAAGTTACATTTATTGTGTTCCATGTAAATCTTCCAGCTACATAAGTAGAGGTGTTAAGGAACGGAACTTCTACAGAGTTAATAGTAACCTGTGGTCTAGAAGTACTTTCTACGTACCATTCGTTAATCCCCAAGGAAGAATCGAATCTAAGAATAAATCTATTCTTTTTCTTTGGTTCATAAGGAATAGGCATTTTCATTAATAAGTCAGCCATATCTTTTTAATTTTTGTTTTTACTTTTTTATTATATACTATAAATATATGGGTAATTAAAAAAATGTTTAATTTACCTGTTTTAATATTATTTTATTCATTCCTCCTTCCGAAGTGTCATACACCACAAAATCTACTTCTGGAAATTCTGATTGTAGTACGTTTTGGATAAAGGGTATTATAGCATTTATATTACCTAAGTCGTCGTCACTAAACCCAACCGACAATTTATTGTATTCTGTATTCACCATTTCTCCGGCTTTAGCTACTATTTTTGTGACATAATCCCTTAATGCTATTTTTTTATTTTCTTCTGGGTTAGCAGCGGAACCACTCTCTAGACCAAATCTATCAGTAAAAGAAGATGATGTTACTGGATGATAATCATGACTGTCTAGATAAGATTTTATTATAGTTTCAGCATTTTCACCATCTAACTCAGGTATTTGTTGTTGTATATTATCAATCATGTCAGCTAATTCATCCTCATTAAATGTATATGAAATAACCAAATCCATACCTTTTCTTAAGGTTTCCGGTTTATGTCCTCTTGCTGTTATGATAGATATTGGGTTACCGTAAATAAGAGCTTCTTTAAACTTATCGAATGAGGGAGCAAAAGACTGTGTGTTTAACGCTTTTTCTAAGTCTATAATAAAAGATTCGTCATTTATAAAATTACTAAATGCATCATCATCTAATTTATAGTTGTCATCATTTCTTACTGACGCAAATTCCTCGGTACCCACATCTACATTTTCCCAATTATCACCAACCTTATTTAACATTTTTATAGTTGTTGGCATTATAATAATATTATCATCCCAATCAAAAGAGTAAGCTCTCATGGTATTTGGGTTTGTCATATTTTCTTTAAGTATTTTACTAACACTTAAAAACTGTTCTTTTGTTATAATAATATTCTTCATCTATAATAAATATGAATTAATTTTGTTTATTCGTTTATTTTACTTATCTTTGTAGTATGAAAAAATTAATAAAGTTATTTGTTGTATTGTTAACACTAACATCTTGTGAAAAAGAAAATTTCCAGATAGACTGTACCAATACCTACCCAACTACACAAGACACCACAACATTTATACCTGTAGGTGAGTTAGAAGGTGTGTGGATACTTAAGGACGCTGTGAGATATATGACTAATTTAGATTTTAATACCACTGATAGTTTATTTCTTTTCAATAACACGACCACAAATAGTTTACGTTATGGGGGTTCTTATTATGAGTTTGAGGACATTACATTGAATCAAACTACTTGGTCATTTAAGTACCCCGAAAATACCCCAGGCATTGGTTTATTCTTTTTAGATGGGGATAGTATAACCCCATATGGTTTAAATGTTACCACTAATAATATAACTGTATTAGAAAATATGATTGGTCCACAACAAATGGGGGGTTCCGCTAGACCAATAAATTATAAAATGATAAACCCACATAATACGTTAGTCTCGATTGAGGTTCAGCACTCTTACGAAAACATAGATGGGTATAACTCTTATTACTACACCAAACTAAAATTTAAAAAACTATGAAAAATCTACTACTAATATTACTATTATTACCAATAACTTTATTCTCTCAGACAATAAACTTAAAAAACGATAATCATTACGTCACTATAAACACTCTGGACAGTAACCAGTTAAATCAAAATTTCAACCCTAATTTGGTTAATGTTACTTCTTGGGGTGATGAATACACTCACACAATTGTGATAGACACTATTAATAATCAGATTAACATCACTAGGGTAGAGTTATTAAGTGGTGATGAATACAGTAATGAATATATAATATTGGACTTAGTTAGTACTGAGTATGGTAAAATATACCAGTTAGGTGGGTTTGATGGTTCTTACTCTTTTCTGTACTTTAATGGCGTGACTGTGGTGTTTGGTGTAGAAATAGACTATGGAATTTATCGAGGAATTCTTGGATATGTCAATTAATTATTGTAACTTTGTAGTATAAAACTCGTATATATTAATAGATGTTTAACCCTTAAAAATAAAATTATGTTAGAATATATCTTATCTTACCTTATAGTTTCACAAATACTAATGTTTATTTTCTTAATAATAAATGAAGATAGTATACGAAATGGTTATTTATCGTTTGAGTCTAGACGTGGTGATAACCCAAGTACTAAATGGTTTGTACTTTATATTATCTCACACATTTTAAAAGCTCCTTTACTAGCACCAATGATACTAGTTTTAATATTATTAAATGGTGGTAGATTAGTTGAATAAAAAAAGGTCCTAAAAGGACCTTTTTACTTTATAACCGTAGATGTTATTTGTTTTTTTCTTTTACAACCTTTTCTATAATATTAATAAGTTGGCTTTCCGTAAGTTTAAGAGTCTTCTTTTTTGATTCACCCATTCTTTGTTTGGTTATATCTGAATCTACTCCAACTACTCTGGATTTCCTACCATCAAACTCATCTCTATCTTCATGGTCCATTTTTTTATAACCTTTATGCCCCTCTTTGGTTTCCATTTCATCCATCTCCATTTCATCCATATCGTCAGTTTCTTCCATATCTTCTTTTTCAAGAAGGTCTTTATACTTTGAGGTTGGTGTACCAAACATACCTAAGTTTTGTCCGTTTCCTTTCGCAGCTCCCATCGCGAAATTTTCTTTAACCAATTTTTCAATAAGGTTAATTAAATCTGATTCTTTTAGTTTTATTTTTTTCATTTTTATATTTTTGATATTGGTTTTATTATTTCTTTCATTCTTTTAATATCCTCTTGGATTAGTTTTTCGTTTTCTTTTTTAGATTCTTCTAGATTTTTTGAGTCGTGAATATGGTCGTAATGCATATCATCTTCTAAATCTTCTATATGGTCTTCACTACCACCATCACGTTTTAAATCATAAAGTTCTTTATCGTCGTGACCTTCATCTCTTCCGTAATTCATAGCTTCATCATGACCAGAATCTTCTTTCATATCCTTTGCAGCTTTTTTCATAGACTCTTTCTTATCACCATCCTTATCAAGGTCTAAAAAATCAGGTTTTGCGTCTTCCGTAAACTCTAAAGGTGCAGAATAAGCCCCTGCTGATGATGCTGTGGTTTGTTCCTCCATTTCTTCATCTAATTCTGGATATGGAAGTGGGTCTTTTAATGAATCAGGGTTAGCCATACTTCTTTGGTCTCTACCTGAAGCTATCGCATCCGCTGTAATAGTCATAAAATTACCTAATTTAGTTATAGAATTAGCTAATTTTTTTCTTGTATCACTATCTTTAATCATGTCATAGGCTTTCTTTATACCATTAATGACATTTTCTAACCCTTCACCAGCCGCAACACCACGATTATAACCACCAGTGTCAAAACCCTCACCAATTAAAGTGTCAGAGTAATCATCTAGACTTAACTCTAGATTTTCATTCTTAATAGATTCACGTATTAAATTATAACTATTTTTAATAATTAACCCTATAGATTTTTGTTTAGACTCATTTAAATGAGATAATAATCTATCTAGTTGGTCTTCACTAAGAATAACACTTTGTTTTTTTCCTTCAGTAAAAACCTTTTTTGTACTTAATGGGTTGTTCAACCCCTCACTTATTAATTTTTTATTAAATCTCATATCAATTTTTATTATAAATATTATACATCTTCAAAAGATGCCCCAGTAGGTGTTATTAAGAATTCAACAAAGATATATTCTAAAGCTCTTGTTGGTTTAATGTATATTTTACCATTCATTTCATTTCTATCTATTTCCTGTGGGTCATTTGAAAGAACAACTCTAAAGTCAGTTAAACCTCTATCTCTTCTAATAGAATCTAGTATTGGGTTTACTAGGTCTAAGAATTGTTGTCTCACTATCTCATCATTTTGTTCAAATATTAACCTTACAGCAACAGCTGAAATTAATTTTCTTGTTTGTAGTAACAATCTTCTAACATTTACCCTATCTAATGCCGATTCTGCAATTTGTAGGGTTTTGTTACCCCAAATAATTGGTCCCGTATCACTAAATGTCGCAATTGGGTTAAGTCTACCCACATAAAGAGTGTCTCTTTCATCTAAAGTTAACTTTTTCCTAGCTCTAACCGCTTGTACTAAACCTCTAGTGTATCCCGCTGATGCAAACCATGGAAATGCTATGTTATCAGTTAAAGCGATATTTCTCATAACCTCCGCTGTTGGTGGTATATATAACTGTTTATTGTTGGCCGTATCTCTTACCTGTATCCAAGGATAGTAAGTTGTAGTGTAATTAGAGTCTATTAGTGAGTCTTCTAAATTGTTTACAGCTTCTGTAGGTGTTACTTGGTCTGTAGGTGTATTAGTATTTTTAACAAACATATTATAGTCAGGTGTTGTCGCCACATATAGTGAATCCGCTCTATCCTGTTCTACCATGTCTATCGCTTCATTAACTAACCCTAAATTATCTACATAATCAATTCCTGGTGTAGCAAATACATTAATGTCTACAGCTTCTGGATTACTAAATTCTGCTATACCTCTTAGATAAGCGTAATAGTCAGTGTTTCCTTCCGTTGAACTTAAAGCTTTAAATGTTCCAGCTCCTTTTGCTGTTGGGAAGTCTGTTGTTACACAAGCTCCATTAAGGTAACCAGTTAGACCTAATCTGTAATCATCTGTATTAGACCTAGTTTTTCTGTATATATCCCACCCATCAAAACCATCATGTGGTGCTAATGTAAATTTACGAGACCTAAGTTTTTTATATGGGTTAGTACTTAATTTTGGTTCACTTCTAAACTTACCAGCTCCAACTTGGAATATTTGTTTTCCGTCGAGTGTTGTGTTTGCCCAATCTAAGTACCCAGCAACTCCACCAATAACTACGGTTGCTCCCGAATCCATGTGGAAACCTTGGGTGATAACATCCCAATAAGCTCCTTCGGTACCAGTACAAACACTAGATGGTGTAACTCTACCTTTAAAATCAAAGAAGTCATTATCGTACGCAGCACCTTGAGTGTCGGAAATACCTAAGTAAGTTCTAGATATATTATCACCACCACTTCTTATTTGGTTATTTACGGTACCAGTACCAAATGGTGGGTCATACACAACCTCACCTGGGTTGTAGTACTTAGTTTTATATTGTATAAATGGATTTATAGCACATGTACTATATTTTCTAAATCTGTAACCTTCAAATCCACAAGGTAAAGAACCAGTATATGTACCATCAAGTACACCATCCCCTAACTGTAACATAATATAGTTAGAGTTTAAAGCAAATTCTCCTGTTGATGTACCGACTTTTCTACCTACAAATGACACCCTTGTCGGGTCCATACTACATCTAGTAAATTTTTCTAATACGTTTGGTCTTGCGTCTGTATCATTAAAGTCTCTCACTAAAATATCAAACTCCCCTCTTTCAAAAGAAAGGTTAGCGATAGAAACCTTGTATTCTCTGTTAGCGTTAGTACCATCTGATATAGAGATAAATTTAAATAGTCTAAATACATCAGTACCTTGTAGTTCACTAACCACCCAAGGTGTTGATGGTGTTTGCCATTGGGTCATATTCCAACCGATAGATGTTAAAGCGGAATTTCCAGTTCTAGCTCCAGGTAAATAAGTTAAACAACATTGTAATCCTCTAATTTTACCTCTTCTATAACCATCTAATAATAAATTAGGGTATGCCTCCTCTACGAATACCGGAACCTCCTCTCTCTTTTTATCAAAAGGACTTGTACCTAACACTCTTGGTGCGTATTCTTTTGATGTGGATGTCATATCCACTTTAAACGCGTAGTTGTTACCAGCGTTTGTTCTAGCACTAAGTCCAAATGATGCAAATGGGTCTTCTAATACTTTACTATAAGTTCCCGAACAATCAAATACCATAGTATTGGCACTTACGTCATAGTTTGGTCCACCACTATTTAAATCACTTATACCTCTTGACCTTAAAGTTAATACCACCATATTATCGTAGTCCGCTAAAGCTTTGACACCATAATAAGATACGTAATCTACTACAGCAACCCCAGAATAAACCGTAACCCCAGTAGCACCTAACATAGTTGTTGTTCCGGTAGCTAAAGGTACTCTACCAGTAGCTGGACTACCAATATACCTAGAAATACCAGAACCTTCTGTATAAGCCGAAAGATATAATTGATACGATGCTCCTGAATAGGTTGTACCACTACAACAAGCGGTAGACCCTGTGTAATCAAATAATCCATAGTACCAAGCTTCATTTGGATATCCTCCAGTGGTTAACGCTGCATCATCTGTACCTAAAACGTTAGATATAATAGAAGTACCCCCAACATTATTTTGTGTAGGAACCGTACTTCCAGAAGCGTGTAAAGCACTTAATGTTGTAGCCGTAGCTATTAACATGTTACCATTTGGAATTGGTCCGTATTGGTAAATACTACCATTTGATGTACCTGCCGTAACAGTACATTCTGTACCAGCTGAACCTAATGTACAAGTGTTTGGTACGTTACCTGTATTTAAAGTAGAAGTAAACCAAGCGGCTAAACTATTGGTTAGTGTTGGTAATGTTGTACCATTATTTAAAGTTAATGTGTCGTTAAAATGTGTGGCTATTTCCCATGGAAGAGAACTTGTGAAGTCCGCTGAACCCGCAAGATTACTATATATAGCTTCACCTATTGTTGAACCTGCTCCTGTCATTGGAATAAAGAAAGGAATAGATGTGGTAGCTGTAACTCCTGAGTTAAATGTTGTAGCGTCTATAGCACCTATAGTTTGTACTGACCAAGAAGGTCCCGCATCGTAACCACTAATACCAAGTACCCTAGTAACAAACAATTGGTTTGATTGACTAAGGTAGGATTTAGCTATATACCCCAATTCGTACTTAGGTATTTGTGAATCTACGTATGTTGTTGGGGATGTTCCTCCAAACCTAGTTATAAAATCATCGTAGTTTTTGATGAATATAGGTTCAAAAGCTGGACCCTTAAGGGCCTCACCAACTAATCCTAATGTTGTAACACCCACACTTTGTGCTACAAAACTTAAATCTTTTTCAGATGTATACACTCCTGGTGATACAAAAACTCTATTTCCACTATTTGCCATATTGTATTAAATTTTTTAAAAAATTATTATTTCTTTTTTAATATAAATACCTGGGCTATTCACAAAAGTTATTACTTAAAAGGGGTTATTTAGTAAAGAGTATGAAAATTTTCACACTTTTTTCACACTCTAACCTAATTATTATAAAAATATCCTTTGTAATGTCCTCAGAATATAAAAAACAAAAAATCAAAAATTTAAAAATTAGTGTAGACGTACACTCTTTATTAAAGACCTACTGTGGTAAACACGGATTAAAAATGTTTGCATTTGTAGAAAAAATTATAAAGGAAAAGTGTAAAATTAAAAAAGATATTTATGGTGAATAATAAACTATCTAACTATTTTTTCCTGTAAGGTCATAGTAGATGGTACACCTATACTTTGTTTAACAATTGTTATAGTTAAAACATCTGTTGGGTTTACTAATATAGGTAGGTCTGCGGTCACACCATTTATCTTAAAACTAAACGTACTCATATTGGTTACCCTTAAAACACTTATATCATTTTTATATTCATAAGTTATAGTTTGACTGTCCGTAATCACACCAAAGGCATCAAAAGTAACAACCCGTCTGACAGTGTCTGGATTTTTTGGTCCTAGATTTTTAGGGTCTCTTATTGGATTTTTAGTGTCAAAACCAAACATGACTAAACTCCTACTAATTGCTGGTTTAACTTCAAACTCTTCCTCATCTAGTAAAAACCCTTGTAGTTGGAATTGGTAGTTTTGTTGATAATACCTTCTTTCTTCGGTATCTATTTTACTTTCATCACCTATAGAGTTCATAACTATTGGGATGTAGTGTCCTTTTACAAATGTATAAGCCTGTCTTGATGTGAATTTTTGTAGTGCAACTCTATTAAATTGATTTAACTCTCTCATTCTGTTACATATTATTTTTACATCGTAGGTGATGTCTACAGGTACTGGTTGTGGAATAGTATATATGTCGTATCCTTTTCTATTTCCGTCCCAGGTGGGTACCTTAGCATAATGAAACTGTTTCCTATCAGGTATGGTATATTGTAAAGCGGGGTTAGTTCCATACTGCACATCTGGTTTACGAACAACCACTATAAAAGGTAGGTCAACGTTTTTATCAGAAGTACTAAATTTCCAGGTTTGTGAAAATTCAGCCCATCTTTGTAATGTTAAAATCCTATCTATTACATTTATTTTTTTACCGTTAGTTACGGTTTTTAGTTGGTCTTCTACGAAGTCTAACATCCCTCTGTCTAGGTCCGCGTGTAATATAGATTTTGGTAAGTAGGTGCCGTCATCATTTATTAAATCTGCAAGTTCTCTTCTTCTATTTGGGGTAGTAATCCCATTATATCCATCCGGATAGTGTGGTTGTACTGGTCCAGGAGCAATATTCAGATTCTTTTTTATTTTTTTAGGTAATGACATTATATTCCTTTAAATTCATTTGGACTAACATAAGCACATATTATAGTCCTATAGAAAGCCTTATACCCACCTATTGTGTGTGCGTTATCCGAGGTTACCCTACCGTCATTAGTCACAGTATAATACCTCATCTTATCCTCTGTTTCTGCGTAACCAATATAGTCTCCATAATTAATATCAATATCCAACTCCGCTAAATGTTTCATGTACACACCTAAAGTCATATTACCAGGTTCTAAATCTTTAACTAAACCACTAGCGTAAGTATCCATCTTGGGTTGGTCTATTTTTACATAGGCTTTAAATTCTACTGGTGGTTTATACCTTATCTCTTCTGGTCCAGCCTCCCCATAAACATCATCAACATCAGAAAGTTTTTGGTCCACTCTAAATAGAACTAAATTAAAGTGTAGGTCTCCGTGTAACCACTCCATACCTATGTCCTGTTCTAGTTGGAAATCTTCTGACCCAAAAAATTTTGATATCCTGGTAATCGGTATTTTTTTATTTGCCATATTAATATGTACTTTTATTATAAATACAATTTGTCTTTCTTTTTTCTTTTTATTATACTTTTAATATGGAAAATTTCCCACCTGAAATTAAAGCTAAGAATTTATTAGCTGATTATAGTGGAGCCAATAACTATATTATAGGCCTTAGAAATAACATGCTTAATAGTAAAACTTTTACACTGACAAGGTCACAATCTGACTACATAATTAAAAATCATGGTGAAACACCTAAGGTTGTGAGGTTATGGATGGATATAGATGATTACCTATCTAAAGAATATATGTCAACAAAATTTTTACAATCAGCACCCAAATCTATTTGGATTGAAAAGTTACTTAGTGAAACAGAAAAAGCTTATCATGTTTGGGGTAAAGTGATTGAGTCAGACACACTTAATTCTTTTTGGGTTCCTAAAAATCAAATTATCCCTAGAGCTAATCCGGACGTTAAGGTTGATTTTGATGTGTTTTCTCATCGTCCACCATTCGAACACCAAAAAACAGCTATAACTAAATTAGTATCAAATAAAAAATATATCCTAGCGGATGATATGGGTTTGGGTAAAACTAGTTCCGCTATTATGGCGAGTATAAGTTGTGGGGTTAAAAAAGTTTTAATTATTTGTCCTGCTTCTTTAAAGGTCAACTGGCAAAGAGAAATAGAAAATTACACTGATGACTCTGTTGGTATAGTAGAAGGTAAGAAATGGGTGGATGCTAAATACGTAATAATTAACTACGATATACTTAAAAATTTCCATTCATTGCCCAAGGATAAAGACAAGAAAAAACAAATTATGGATTCTAAGTTTGATTTGGTAATAATAGATGAAGCACATTATGTGTCGAATGGAAAAGCTCAAAGAACTAAGTTAGTTAATAATTTAACCTCTAGAATAGATAGGTTATGGTTATTGTCTGGTACCCCTATGACATCTAGACCCATGAACTATTATAATTTACTAAAGATTGTAAATTCAAGAGTTGCTAATAATTGGATTAACTACGTTAGAAGGTATTGTGACGGTAAACAAATTTTTAGGGGTTATAGAAAAATCTGGTTAACTTTTGGAGCAACTAACCTTGAGGAGTTACGTGATAAAACAAACGATAAAGTTTTACGAAGGTTAAAGGAGGATGTTTTAGACCTACCAGATAAAATAATAACCCCCATCCACATGGAACTAAAATCAAAGACTTACGAGGATGAAATGGGTGAGTATCTTGATTGGAGAAGACAAAATAGGGGTAAGGGGTTATCCATCCAACTATCAAAACTAATGAAGGTTAGACAAATTATAGCTTTAGAAAAGGTCAAGGAAACAACACAGTTAATAGAACAGTGCCTACAACAAGACAAAAAAGTTATTGTTTTTACTAATTTTACAGAACCGTTAATGACTTTACATGAAAAATATAAAAAAGAATCTGTAATCCTTAATGGTACTATGAAAAAAGAAGATAGACAAAAAAGTGTAGATAGGTTTCAAAATGACGATAAAGTAAAAGTTTTTATTGGTAATGTAAAAGCAGCTGGTGTGGGAATTACTTTAACCGCGGCTGAAGTTGTAATCTTTAACGACCTATCATTTGTACCCTCAGACATGTCTCAATGTGAAGACCGTGCATTTAGAATAGGTCAAGATAAAAAAGTATCTTGTATGTATCCTATTTATGACAACACTATAGAAAGAACTATATATGAATTAGTAAACAAAAAGAAATCAGTCATAGATACTGTTATGGGTGATAACATTAATGAAGAAGATATTTTAGGTGAAATTTTATTGGGTTTGTAAAAAGGGGGTTTACCTTATATTTATATAGAAAACAATTGTTATGAGTAAAAAAGAATTCACCAAAAAACAACTTAGAAAGGGGTTAACTACCCTTACAGAATCTAAAGCTGATATTAAGTCTGAGTTAAAAAAAGCTTACAAAGCTTTGAAATCACTTAAATCTTTATTAGTAGGTCATAAATCTGGAGAAGCTACCTTAAGTTTTAGTGATTTAAAAAAAATTAAAACTGCCGCAAGACATATAGAGGATATATATGAAGATATGGTTGATACTGAAATGACTGAGAAAGATAAAAAAAAGGAAGAAGAAGTGGAAAAGAAAAACGAACAGTCTGAAGGTCATGGAAAAATGTATAATGCTTTTGAGGGTCTGAAAGAGGGTAAGGTTATTAAAATAACTGAGGATACTCTAAAAAAAATTGTGGGTAGGGTTGTAAATGAAGGTGACTGGATGCAAGGAGTTGAGGATGATATAGAAAAAAGAGGTACTGAAGGTATCTTTCATGAATGGTGTGATAAACACGGATATGATGGTGGTTGTGATAAAAAATGTTGGAGTGCTGCTAAAAAAGAAGGTGGTTTGTGGGGTCGTAGAGCTGGACTTGCAAAAGCATTCTGTAAATCTAGATAGTAACCAAAACTAAAATATATTAATCAAGGCCTTTTAAGGGCCTTTTTTAATGCCAACTTCTAAGTATTTATATAGAAAGGATATAACATGTCAACAATAGACCCAGTAAAAAGACAAAAATTATTTACACAAATACGTCATCTTTTAGGTGCACCACTTAGAGGTGTAGAATTAGAAGATGAAATGTTAGATACAGCATTAGAAATAGCCATATTAGATTATGGTCAATATGTACAAGATTGGTTAATAGAAAATCAGTGGTCTTCGTTATATGGTCAAGACATGGATGTTATATCATTAACAAATGCATTCCTAACCAGAGATTTAGATTTTGAAACCTCTTTTACGTATGCTTATTCTAAAATAGTCGGATTACAGGCAGGTGGTCCATACCAACTTAAACAAGACTACATAACATTAACTGCTAATACACAAATTTACCAAATACCAGCCGGGAGAGAAATTAACGAAATAATGTGGTATCAAAGAGCTGAATTAAATGAAGCTTTTATTGACCCATTTTTAGGTGCTTTTGGTGGTATGGGTGGTGGTATGGGTATGGGTGGACCAGGGGGTTTTGCTCAAATGGGGATACAAGGTTCCTATTTCTTAATGCCAGCTTTTGATGTTTTGTTGAGAATGCAAGATAGAAATTTAAAAAATAGGATTATAGGTGGAGATATGACCTATAGGATTACTGCTGGTGCTGGAGGAGTTAATGGTGTAAAATACTTACATTTATATAATGTACCGGGAGGTAGATTTGATTTTGGGAATGTAGCAGTAAACAGACATCGGGTTTGGTATTGGTACTACGATGCAGGACCTGAAAATAGAGATGATTGTTTGGATGCGAATAAAGATATAATTTTACTACCTAGTGATGTTGATTTTGAAGAAATGACATATACCGAACTTAATACCCCAGCTCAGGCGTGGGTTAGAAGATACTTTTTTGCTAAATCTAAGGAAATGTTGGGTAGAGTTAGGGGTAAATTTAGTGGTAACCTTAAAACACCAGATTCTGAATTAACTATGGAGTATTCTGATTTACTAACCGAATCCAAAGACGAAATATCTAAACTAATAGAAGAGTTAATGGCAAGATTAGAGAGATTGAGAAATGACAAAATGTTAGAACGAAAGGCTCTAGAAGCGGAAAACTTAAATAAATCTTTAGGGTTTAGACCTATGAATCCTGGAACAATGTATGTAATATAAAATATGGGATTTTTCACTAAAGTAGATTATAGTAGACAATTAAACCAAAAAAAGGATACTGTTGGGAAGTTTTCAGGTTCGTCTGAATTTTCACAACATTTATCAGTTGGCGGTGTACTTAGTGCTCACACTCCTAGTTGGACAAAAGCTCTTAGTGCTGGTGGATGTCCACAATGTAGACCTTTATCTACTGGATATACATTTATGGTGGGTGGTTTTGACCAAACATCTGGTACTTCAGCGGTTGCTGTAACAGCTTTTTCTGGTGCAAGTGGGATAACGGGGGTTGTATCAATAGGACAGATACCAATGAGTCCTCATACTGGAGGAACTGTAAATCCTGGAATTAGTGCAAGTACACTACAGGTTAACTACAAAGATTTAATGTATGCAGGACAACTAGGAAATAGTTATTACGATTTATCTATCGATACTTCTGGAAATATTGTTAGGACTTTACCTTCATCTTTAAGATACAAAACTAACTTAGAAAAAGTAGAAGATTTTAGATATAATAAATTATTAAAAATTTCACCTTACTTTTTTGATTACACTGGAGGTGGTGGTAGGGGTTATGGTTTAATAGCAGAAATGTTACATGAAGCTGGACTTCACGAATTGGTTATTTACGACCAAAAAAACAGACCTGACAATATAGAATATAAAATGTTGTCAGTTGCCTTACTAAAGTTACTACAAGACATATATACTAGTGAGAGTTTTTTATATAGTGAAACTAAGGAAACTGATGTAAAAACAAAGGTAGTTAACGGTAATTACAAAACAAACGGTGAATATTTAATAGTGGTTTCACAAAAATCAACTATAACCTTAAACTCAAATAAAGACACTAAAATAAAAATTAAATCATTATCTTCTTGTGAAGTTATACCTGATAAAGGAAAAATAGATGGTAAATGGGAATCTATAGAATTGGGGGGTGATAGTTGTGTGGAATTTGTTTTTGTTAGTGAATTAGGTTACTGGATTATAACTAGTTCAGATGGTCTCAAGGATGTTTAACTCTTCCATAAAATAATTTTCACTTACTTTTGTTTTTTCCCAATATAACACTTCTTCAGGTGAAAGTGTTAAAATATCTTCTAATTCATCCTGGTCACCTTTCTTTCTAGGTATTCCATTTATTAACTCACACTGACTCTTAGTATAGTATTCTCTATCTTCCGGGTTTTTTTTAAGTAGTGATTCCCTAACCTCTGGTTGGAAACACACCAATAAAGGTTCTACTCTTTTATTAAATGTGTTTATATACCTTGGTACGTTATATTCACCTTTCATCCCATTTTCTAAATCGTTTTCTGATATTAAATAGGAGTTTAAAATTATCTCTTCTGTTCCATCTTTTTTCTTTTTTCTTTGTACATCACCATGAGACATAGCTTTACCATTATTAACGTAATAAATGGTATCACCTAGAGAAACCTGTATATTATTAGCTATAACTAACTCCATATGTGCTTGTCTAGCCATTAAACTACCAGACTTAGTTCTTTTTGTACACCTTTTTTTATACGACTCAATTGTTTGTTTTACCCTAGACTTATTAGCTATTTTAGCGAGTAGGATATCCCTATCATATATTTTCTGTAGATACTCATAATAGTATTCTACAAAATCTGCACCGTTACCCTCCAATAACAACCTTAAACCCTTATCTATAAAAGTTTCTAAGTATCCTTGGATTTTTTTAGATTTGATAGAGTTACCTGTTAATTTAACAACTCCGCTTGGCATTAATAACGCGTAATTTTTTCTAGCTACATTAATACAGGAAGGCCATTGTCCGTCCGTATCTAACCCCATTTCTCCTCTCATAAATAAATCGTTATACTCAGCAACATCAGCTTCACTTCCTTGGTATTGTCTTCCTTTATCCACAAGTCCGTTATCACCTAAACCAACATAAGAGCGGTCCTCAACATCCGAAGGACATGAAAAATTAACACCGTCTGTGTCCATAACTAAAGGGTCATAACCTTTTTTCATAAAAAATCTAACCATTTGTCTAAGATATTGTCTCGCTGTACAAGTAACCTTTTCTCCCATATCCATATCACCCCAAGGAAAAACCTGTGGAGCTGAAAGAGAACCAAACATAGAATTTATAAAAATTTTAATAGGTAATTGTTTTCTACCAAAAGATTCTGATTTCTTCTTGTCACTACTATAATATTCTGAAGCTAGATTTTTATATCTAATTCTAGTATCCCTAAAATATTTTAACATACCTTTCATAGCGTGAGTTACGTCACACTCGGGGAACACATTATGAACCAATTGTATAGAAGGGTATAGTGAACTAAAATCTAATTTAAGTACATTTGTAGAATACCCAGTTTTTACCAATCTAGATAATCCCCCAACAAAAGGCCTTTTAGAGTCTTTTGCTGGTACCGCCAAACCTCTATGATATGACCAAGCCAACATCAACATTTTCCATAAAGTTGCTGTTCCCATAGTGGACACTCTTTCATAGGATGTTGGTACCATACTGGCTAGTAGAAATGACGCTTGATTAAATTGTCCGTCTACCTCCATAGTTTCCCATAAGTCATCCATTAAGTACTGCTCTACAATTTCTGCACCCCCAACTTTCTTATAAACCTTAGGAAACTTTTTGTCTATATCAAAAAGACCTTCAGAACCAACAGGTTTATATTTTCCATTCTCAACATTTAAATAGAAATCTTTATTTTCTCTATATGTAGAAGCAATTTTATCACCAGGAACATACACTCGATTAGGTTTTTCTGATTTAGAGAATTGTGTTATATACTTTAGTCCCCAACTTTTTATTTCAGAATTAATTGTTTGTGCTCTTCTAACCGCATGTGCTATATCTAGGGAATTATAACCCCAAATCTTTATTTGGCTATACTCTTCAACTTCCGCACCCAATTTAAGAACACCCTCTTTAATTTTATACCCTTCATTAGGATTTAGTGTTTTAAACTTTGTGGTGTCCATTTTTAATATTTCTGCTCTTTTAAAAAGCCAATTCCAGTCAAAGTTAGACGAATTATATCCACCAATTATTGTTGGCTTCAATCTGTCGATTGTTTCAAAAAATTTATATATTGCATCGGACTCTTCAACCTCAGAATCACCAATTTCAATTACCTCCTCAAAACCTCTATTATCTTTCATCCCAACCATAAAAATTCTACCATCTTCCGGGTTTAAAGATGTGGTCTCTAAATCAAAAACAAATCTATGTAAATCGTCATACTCCTCAAAACCTTTAAAAAGTCTTTTCTTTTTTTGTATTAGGTATTGTTCTATCGGGGGTAAAATCATTATGGCGTCTCTATTATCCGCATCCCAAGGATTTATCCCACCATTCCTAAAAAAAGAAACTAGGTCTCTATAACTTTTAGTTGTTTTTATAATGTACGTTAGACCATTTTTTAACCTTTCATCCTCACCACACTCTAGTTTTTCTATTAAAATACCATGTTTAGATATGGCTGCTTTTTGTTGTTCCTTACTACCATTGTAAAAATTTTTTTTACTTAGGTCACCAACCCAACAAAAAGGTATAAAAGTGTCTGATTCTATTACTTTACCCCTATCTGGGTACTCTTTGATTTTATATATTCTACCCGAACGCCAACCATACTCCAAAGAAACGATAAATTCCTCTGGGTCATTTCCGTGTAAAAAGTCTTCTATTTCTTGTGTAGTTGCGTTATCTAATGGGTTTGTTGACATATAGTAATAAGTTTATGTCTAAATATAGATAATAATGTGGGGTTAATCAAATAAATTTAACAAGGAGATTTAACAAAGGATTCGGTAATGTTAATGTATAAATCTTCTCTTATAGGGACTATTAGTTCTGTGTTATCGTCATGAAAATATATTACGAATTGTCCTTCGAATCTTCCAGTTTTTTTAACGTCTTTTGCACTCCATTTATAAAAAACATAATATTCTACCGGTGAATTTACTGATGTTGGGGTTTTTGATACGATTCCAGCTGGTCTATTAAGGACTTTGGGTACACCTGTAGAAATGTCTTTCATAGAAAAGTATATTGATGAGTTACTTAACTTATCGTGAAAATCCTTAAAGTCGTTTCTACCGTCTTGTACCAACTGCATTTTAAGTACTGGTTCTATTGAGTGTTGTCTGATGAAAAATTCCATTTATCCTATTTTATTATAAATATCATATATATTATTAATCACAAAGGCATGGTTCCATCCCACTTAGAACAACAGTTAAATCATCCGGGTTCAATGAGTTAACTTCTTCTAAAGTCATCGTATTGTCTACTGGAGCCCCTTGTAAATCTAGGTAGTTTATAATATCGGTCCATGTATTATCCTCACTAAAAGATTGGAAAGTACCGTTGTAGGAGACCGTAATAACAGTTGGGTACCACATCCAATGCGTACCCCCGTTTTCAATTCCAGTACAATATTTAGAACCATTTTCATCGTAACAAGCGTCTTGTAGGTCCTGTCCCTGGAGGAGGTCGTCGTTAGTGAATTCAAAAAACCAATTTCCAAAAGGTGCGTTCTGCCAAAAGTTTACAGGACCATTATTCTCTCCAGTATATAGAGTCAATGGGTTAATATAAAAATCGTATGTAACTGGGTCAATATCAAATACTCCCGCGTAAGATTTATTATTACATGTGGATGATGTTGTTATATCCGTTACAGGACACGAAAGTGGTTCTGGGGTTGGTGGTTCTAGGGGTGGTTGATATGGTGGTGTTGGTAGTTCACAATCAATACACCCGTCATCACAATTCTTACATTCCTCACAATCAACCAAAGAATACCTATCTCTATTAATTAAAAAATTATGATAAATTTCATCTGGTGTTAGTGGTTTAATATAGTACATCATTTGTGATATTCCACCTATAAATGAACCAGCAAAATTATTCATTATTAGTGTTTGGTCTGGTTGTTGTGATTGGTTTTGCCAACTAGTGCTTGAGTTTTGTACATCACAACTGTTAGGGTATAAAACTTCTCGTAACCCTAGAGCTCCACCACCCCAAGACATATTATAAGCGACACCAACCTGAGTTTGTTTATTTGTATTTAATTGTCTAGGTATTATCTCTTCGTAGTTTTCTACCACATGCACTCTTCTACCATTAACATAAAAAGTTAGAGTACCCATTCTATATTCCCCCTCATCAAACCAACTTTGTACTTGTGCACCATGACAATCCCAATTAAAGTAAGCATCCTCAATAAATCTAGGATACTCATCTTTACAAGGTTTTGTTTCTGGAGAATGAGTTGGATGACATCCAAAAGGTCCACTACTACTATTTTTGTGTGTCCCATATCTTTGGAACTTATCTATCCTTACTTTAACAAGGTCGTTTATACCACCATTATTAAAAATTTCACAATCTTCAAGATAAAGATTACGATTAAAGACAACGTCTACTTGAATCCAGGTATCTGCACATGTACCACTTTTAGTAATGTAAGCACATATAGGGTCAGAATAACTTTCTTCTATGGTATACCCACAATCAAAAGTCACACCAGTATTACAAGTTTCTCCTGTAGTTATACAACTCCCAGTATATCTAATAGTTTTATAACCTATCCTCATATCATCAGTAATCCTAAAACCTATAGCATTACTATACACATCGTATTCTGCGTTTGGTGATTTGTTTTGTCCTGTTACTTTTACTGGTTCCGCAATTTTGTCACAACAGTCAGTTTGACCTGTTAAAGTAGTACAACCAGTTAATGGTGGTGTATCTACCCCATGAAAATATTTATCTTCTGCTCGTACACCTTTATAAAAGAAATAGCCGTACTTATCAGTTTTTCCTGGAGTTATAAACCCTAAACCTCTACTACTATAATTTAGTTGGTATCTTGGCCACCCAGCTACGATTGGTGAACAACAAGTGGCACCGCTTCTACTATAGACATAAGGACCAAATAGATTAAACCCACTAGTATTGTAACAATTACCGTAGACGCCACCACTTTGTTGTTGATTACTGATAGGTCCAACCAAAGTGTCCCCGATAGTTTTTAATTTTAAATAACTCTCAAAAGACCAACCCTTATTAGGTCTAGTAGGTAATACTTCATATGGGTACCCATACAATTTATAAAATCCTTGGTAGAATCCACCACAAAGTTCCTGATAGTAACCGGAAGAATCCGACTTATTTAGTATAGTAGTATCAGTAAACCAAGTATTACCTCCCCATTGGAATGGGACCAGCCCAAATGCTTTTACTTGATGCATTTTAAATCTTTTATCGTACGCAAAAATATCAAAGGTGTTAGCTGGAGGTAAATTATCATATAAAGTAATACAACTATCATCAACGTCACTTACATTATTTAACCCATTATCAGTATTAGTCCACGCGCCGTCACATATTCTAAAATTAGAAACACCAACAGGACAATCACATTGTGATTTTGCTTGTGACCATTGATTTTTACTTAGAATAACAAATGGTCTAAATCCATCATCAGCATAATATGTTGCAGTTGTTCCGGTAGGATATTGATAACTACAGTCTGTTAATGGTTGGTCACTACTTTCTGTTGAATTGAGGTCAATCCAAACCGGTAATTTATCACCATCGTTATAATCAATTATATTTGTAGAATAAACTACTTGTTCATTAAAATCTTTTTCGTCCGAAGCTAAAAATAAATCATAATACGAACTGTAATTTATTTTAGCGTCTAATTTATTGAAGTAAAAGTTATTTAAATTTTGTGTTCCCATTATTAATAAATACTATTTGATTGGTTTAGATATTTATTTATAAAAGGAATATGAAAAGAAATGAAGCACTTACATATGTGGTTGAGGAATTAAGGTCAATCAAAAAAAGTATTTTGGAAAATAAGTCGGTTCCACCAACTAGATTTTTAGAACTTTCTGAAATTTTTAAGTTTGGGATAGAACCAGCTTCTGAACGTTTTAATGCTGTGTGTTTAAATGAAATATCTAAAATGTATACGGACGAAGAATATTTAAAAATGATTGACGAAATTTTAGACGAGGAAGAGGAGGGGACCGAAGAGGAAATAGAGGAATTGGTTGATTATGATGGTTCTATTATGAGTAGTAAAATACCTATGGGTAGTACAGACAATAAAACTATGAGTTCTAAAAAAACTACTGACCAAGTAGTGCCAGCGACTAGACAGTCGGGTACGTGGAGTGGTGCTGGACATTATTTTAGAAGGTACTGGGGTGAGTCTGTGGAGGAAGTAGCAGAAGGTGATAAAAGTTCTATTTTAGGTTACGAAGAAACCGACCAATTACCTTTTGATGATGCTGTAGAGTACTATGAAGAAGATTTAGATATGGATAAGGATGAGGCTTTAGAAAGAGTAGAACGTGAACGAGGACCAAAGACACTAGAGAAAGAGAAGGTGGATGGTTCTTTTACGAGACAAAGAATTACAGAAAAAGAAAAATTTAAAAAACTTGCAGAGGATAAAGCTAGGGACATGATTGAGGTTATCTTATCTAAACGGTCCTCGTCTGGTGAGATAACAAAAGAACCTGTTGATATAATGGATGGTAAGTTAAAAAAACTCGTAGATTATTATAAAAGAGATAAAAGTTTAGATGATTTAATTTCTAAGGTAAGAGAGACTTGGAGCGATGAATAAAGACTTAAAAAACGACAGGTATTCTTTACCTGAAGAATTAAAAGAAAAATTAACTACTATATTTAATAATCTTAGTCCTAATCAGAAAGGTTATAAGAGATGTAAAAATTTGGTGGATAATCCAGAATTGACTTACTCACAAGCTAAAAAGTTTAAACACGAACTAGAAAATGATTTAGAAGAGAATGACTATGAAGTTGTAGGTGGTGACGATATGTTAGACTTTATAAATAATTCTTTAAATGGTAGACGTGATAGTGTTCATCACTCTAAAAAAATTAGACAAAACGCAGGACAAGAAAACGTATTTAAAAAAACACACACAAAAGATAAAAGTAAAAATCCGACAAAAGTAAGAAAAATAAAAATTTCTAGTAAATCGGATGATATTAACAATAACAGAGCTATTTATGAAGAGATAGATAGAATAAAACAATTATTAAAATAAAAATTATGCCAGATTACAATCAAAACAAACCAGGTGAATCATTAACTCAAATGAGTGAACAATTTAGAAAACAGAATTTAGTTAAAAATGTATATCCAGTATCGGATAGTGATGGGTACAGTGCTAATCACCCTAACGCATTAGCGAATGGTGATGATAAAGGTAGAGGTAATAGTATATATCTTGATGTTTTTGGAGAAGATATAGGTACTAGAACTGATATTATGGGTAATGGAGAAGCCAACACGGGTAGACTTAATAACCTAAAGACTAACTTATACGGTAAAGAAAATGAGTATAGTGCAGGAAATTTAGACTCCGGTCCTGGTTTTGAAGCTACTACCAGTACACCACCAGCATAAACATGAAATTAATTAACTCTTTAATATCTTTAATAAGTGAAGGTGTTTCTAATAGTGTTATTAAAGACGTTATTACAAATAAACAAACTTGTGACTTACGTTATATGGACGATGAGAAATTACCTAACGGTGGTCAAGTACGTACAATACAACCTGTCGCATATGGGTATTCTAAAAGGGGTAATCCAGTTATAAGAGCGTACCAAACCTCGGGTCCATCACTAAAAGTTAATGAAAAAGGAATTCCTTTACCAGACTGGAGATTATTTAGGGTGGATAGGGTTAAAAGTATGATTCCTAAGAAAGGTGATGATAGTTTATTCTTGACTTTTGACGAACCACCACTATATAATCCTATGGGAGATAATTCTATGACAAGAATGATATACAATTCAAAATTTTAAAACTATGGCAAATATAACAACACTACAACAATCCTTAATTAACGCAAAAAAAGTTATGGGTAAGGTAGAATCTGGAAATTTTATCTCTACTAAAGGTAATCAGACTATATCAGAACTTACAGCACACTCCTCGGTACCGGGTATTAATGAACACAATTTACCACCAGTACAACCACTACCACAAATCCCACAAGCAGATGCAAGTGCAAGACAAGACTTATCACCTAAAAAAAATATGACAGAAGAAAGAATTAGGAGTTCTAGATTACCAGACGCTATTAAACAGGCCATGATAGATAACCCAATACCGGAAATACCTTTTAATGGTGGTCTCACTTTAAATAATGATTTTGTTGCTGGTGTAAAAGAACAGATGGACAAACAGAATATACCAACATCCAATCATAATACTCAACAACATACTCAACCTTTAACACAGACATCACAACCTAAAACTAAAAAAATTACTTCATCCAACCTAAAATCAATTATTAAAGAATCGGTTAAAGAATTATTAGATGAAACTATTGGTTTAAAAAAAGAATCTGATGAAAATTTTCAATTTCGTGTCGGTGATAGGATTTTTTACGGTAAAATTACTTCTAGTAAATCTGTAAAGTAATTTTTATCCCAACAACCCTTTGACATATTTATATTTTTGTTTTATTATTTTGTCATGACAAATACTAAATATAAAATATGTGTAATTCCTTCTGACCGAACAGGGGTTTCAAAATTTAGGTCAGTTGACCCCCACACTTATCTACAAGAAATGTATCCAGATGAATTTTGGATTGATATCGTTTACGAACCACCATATTATGATGATGAGTTCTGGAAGGGTTATGACTTAATCCATTATCATCGTGCAATTGGTCCTGACTATGAGGCATCAAAAGCTCTAGCTCAAAGATTAACTAAGTGGGGAATACCTCATATTATGGATTTAGACGATTACTGGTTACCAACATCTGACCACCCAGCACACCAAATTGTTAAACAACAAAAAATAGATGAAAAAATAAAAGATAATATCAGATTTGCTCATTGTGTAACAACTACAACAAAAGAGTTTGCTAAAGAAATCACTAAACTAAATAAAAACGTATTTGTGTACCCTAATGGGGTGGACCACAAAGAAAAACAATACATACCAAACCCTACTAAATCTAATAAGATTAGGATAGGTTGGTTGGGTGGTTCTTCACATATTGCTGATTTACAAATTCTTAATGGTGTTTTTGGTAGACTATATAATGACAGAAAAGATAAATTTCAAACTATTTTATGTGGTTATGATTTACGGGGTACTATGACAGAAATTGACCAACGTACCGGTAAACAAAAACAAAGACCTATAACACCCAAAGAATCTGTGTGGTATAAATACGAACAACTATTTACTGACAATTATAGAATTATTGGTGATGAATCTTATAAGTCTGAATTATTAAATTTTAAGAAAAAACAAATTTCTGGTACTGAAGATTCTAATTACCGTAGGGTATGGACTAAACCTATAACTACTTACGCTTCTAATTACAATAATTTTGATATTAGTATTGCACCCTTAAAGGAACATATTTTTAATAAAGTTAAGTCACAACTAAAGGTTATCGAGGCAGGTATACATAAAAAAGCTTTAATTGTTCAGGATTACGGTCCATATAGTATAGATTGTGTAAATGCTTTAGAAAAAGGGGGTAGTATTAACACTAAGGGAAACGCTTTGATGGTACCAAAAGCTAAAAACCATAAACTATGGTACCAACATATGAAAAGACTAATTGACAACCCTAATCTAGTTACTGATTTAGGAGAAAAATTATACGAAACAGTCTTTCCATATTACACATTAGAATATATCACAAAAGAAAGAGCTGAGTGGTATAGAGAATTAATAAAAAAATCATAAAAAATTAAAAAATGGCAGAAGTAGTAATTAACGACAAAGTAAAGACCCACGAAGAGGGTAAACACACTTATATTGGGAAGTATAAGGGAAAAGATTTTAAAGCAAGTATGCAAGACATGAATGATGATAGAGAACTTGTTTATATGGAGGGTGAAGAAAACTTCACTGATGAAGATAAAGATATTATTTTTGAACAACTAGACGATATGACCTACGTAGATTCTGTTGAGGAGGCTGGTGATGATAAAGTATATATCGAGAATAACTATGAAACTTGGTTTGCTTTTAAGTTTGAGGCTTACGGTTCTTACGGTGAACATAAATTTATAGTTGAGGAGTATTCTGATGAACATGGTGGTGATGCTACTTTTGTAGAAGGTGAAGATAACTTTAATGAAGAAGAACAAGAACTAATTTATGAAGCGGTTAACGAATATATGTAAATGGAAACATTAATACTATTAATAGTTATCGGGATAACAATACTCTTAGGGAGATATGCTATAACTGAAGGACAAAGAGTAGAACAAAATAAAGAATTCCTAAAAAACATGGAAAATTTTGATAAAAAGAACAAAGATGAAAAGAAATAAATTACCAGAATGGTTTGATGGAGAAGTATATGAGGAGGGTGACAAAGTATCAAATCCTTTTTCAGGTAAAGAGTATCAACTTACAGGGGAGGAATTATCGATGTATGATTTTATTATGGGATTACAAATGATAGTTCAAATGGGAATGACCACACCTCAAATGGTCGCTGATTTACATAAAGCCTTAGAATGGTTTAAAATAAATAATAAAGAGGCCTATATGGTCTTATTAGATTAAAAAAATAAAAAATGGCAGTAGAAATTAACATTATGGAAAATGGACCTATATTGGTCAAAGGAGAAACCACAGTAACTAAAGGTGGTAAAAAAGTAACAGTAAGTGAAAATTACGCGTTGTGTAGATGTGGGAAAAGTAAAACTCAACCAATGTGTGACGGAACACATAAATCAGAAAAATTTAAAGGATAAAAATATGTATTACCAAGCAATAGTAGCATTTGAAACTGGAGTTATGGATAACGAAGGGAATGCAAAAGTAAAAAAATATAAATATATTGTAGAAGCGGAGTCTTTATATGAGGTTAACAAAAGATTAGCCACATACTTGGCAGAAGATACTAGGGACTCTGAAGTTGTTTCAATAGCTAAAGCTCCTTTTGAGGATTTTTTACATCCAGAATTAACTCCTAAATATTATGGATAAAAAAAATAGTTCTACTTGGGATAAGATTACTGGTCTGGATGAAGGTAATAAGTCATTAAGTGACGAACTTGTACTTAAACAATTAGGTATAGATAGTGGTGTTTTAGATGGTTTGCAAGAAAGTGCTATCGAGTCGGCTAAAGAAAGACTTAAAGTTAAGATAAACTTCCTAAATAAGTCCTCAAACCCAGACCCCACTTACAAATACCTAGATGATAGTGGATTCGACCTTAGAGCTAATTTAGAAACTGAATTGGTTTTAAAACCTTTGGAGCGAAGTTTGGTTCCCACAGGTATTCATTTCGAACTACCAGAAAGTTATGAAATCCAAGTTAGACCCAGAAGTGGTTTAGCCGCAAAAAATGGTATTAGTGTTTTAAATACCCCAGGCACTGTAGATAGGGGTTATAGTGGGGAAATAAAAATTATACTAATTAATTTAAGTAATGAAAATTTTATTGTAAAAAATGGTGATAGGGTAGCTCAAGCAGTTGTGTCACCAGTAATTTCTGGTAGATGGGCAAAATTAAATAAGTTAAATAACTTAGATAACACCTTACGAGGAGATGGTGGATTTGGTTCTACCGGTGTAAAATAATTAAAGATGAAAATAGAAAAAATAGGGATTATAGGTCAGGGTTTTGTAGGTACAGCAGTAAGAGAAGGTCTACAAAATTTTTTCACCGTACTAACTCACGATAAAAACGGCAAATGTAGTAATACTTTAGATGAGGTGGTAGAAAGATGTAAAATAATATTTCTCTGTTTACCAACACCTATGGAACGTGATGGTACATGTCATATAGGAATTATAGAGGATGTATTATCTCAGATATCACCCATATGTATTGGGCGAGACTATTATGGTAACGAACAACGTATTGTCGTGATAAAGTCAACTGTACCACCTGGTACCACAAAAAGACTTCAAAAAAACTACCCACAAATTAAATTTGTTTTTAACCCAGAATTTTTAACTGAAGCTAACGCCATAGAAGACTATAAAAACCAAAGTAGGGTTATTTTAGGTGGGGATAATAATATAACAGCTTTGGTAAAACCAATTTTTTCTAAAGCTTTCCCAAAAGTTAAAATAATAAAAACAGACTCTAGTTATGCAGAAATGGTAAAATATGTCACCAATTCATTTCTTGCAACTAAAGTATCATTTGCGAATGAAATGTACGAAATATGTAAACATTTAAATATTGATTATGATAAGGTAATTGAGTACGCAAAACATGATGAACGATTAGGTTATTCACATTGGGATGTTCCTGGACCTGATGGAGACTTTGGTTATGGTGGGCATTGTTTTCCTAAAGATGTTAAAGCTTTAATAAAAGTGGCTATGGATTTGGATTCTGACGTAACACCTATAATGCTTCAAGCAACCGACAAAAAGAATAATAGTGTTAGGAATAATCGTGACTGGGAAGACATGGAAGGTAGAGCAATAATTAATCAAAATAAAAAATAATGTCATTATCAGTAGTAATTAGTACTAAAAAAATAAATAAAGATTTTATATCTACAATAGAAAAAACTTCTGGTGTATATAAAATACAGATATTACCTTACGAAAATAATGGTGAATACTCCTTAACTGAAGTTTATAATAGAGGTCTTAAAGATGCAACTAACGATATTGTTTTATTTTGTCATGACGATATTAAATTTGACACTAAAAACTGGGGAAGAAAACTTTTAAACCATTTTAGTAGGAGTGACTTTGGTATAATTGGTGTTGCTGGTTGTAGATATTTACCTAGTTCGGCTAAATGGTGGGAACTTCCCCCAGAAATGATGGGTCAGGTGTATCATGAAAATGATGGTAAAAGATGGTTATCCACATATAATAGAAAGTTTGGGTCTGATATATTACCAGCTGTTTTAGTAGATGGATTATTTTTCGCTATAGATAAAAACAAAATTAAAAAATCTTTCGATGAAACAGTTACAGGATTTCACTTTTATGACCTAGCTTTTTGTGTACAAAATTACTTAGAGGGTGTTAAGGTTGGGGTAATTTCCAATATCGACATTACTCATTTATCTATTGGTCAAACTAATGAAGAGTGGGAACAAAATAGGATTAATTTTAGTGAAAGATATAGTGATTCTTTACCACTTTTAGAAAGTATAAAATTTAAAGAATTAAAATTTAAAAAGAACAAACCTTTAATTTCTATAATTATGCCAGTTTATAACTATGGTAAAACTTTAGATACAGCACTAACGTCTGTATTTGACCAAACATACCAAAACTTAGAAGTTATTATCATAGATGATGGTTCTACTGACCCATTTACAAAATTAAAACTGGACAATTTAAACATACCCAATACAAAAGTAATTAGACAAAAAAATGGTGGACCTTCTAATGCAAGAAATGAAGGTATAAAGATTTCTACTGGTGATTATATATTACCTCTTGATTCTGACGATATAATGTTACCCACTTATGTGGAGGAATGTGTTAAGGTTATACTTAGAGACAAAAACATTAGTCCTGTTTATTGTGACACTATTCATGAGGGTGAGATGAAAGGTATGGAAAAAAGACCCGAATGGTCTAAAGAAAGACTTATACAAGGTCCTTTTATTGTAAACTGTTCTATGTTTAGTAGAGAATCTTTTGATTCTATAGGTGGTTTTGACGAATCTTTAAAGGGTTGGGAGGATTATGATTTTTGGTTAAGGATGATGCAAAAAGATTATGTCGGTAAAAGAATACCTAAACCATTATTTGTTTACTTTCATCATGAAAAAGAAGGGACGGTGTCTACAATAGCAAATCAAAATATGGGGGAACTACACAAAAAAATACTAGTTAAAAATAATTTACTTAAAGAGACACCGACATATCAACCCCTTAAAAATAATAATTCCGGTTTTAACATTTTTACATAAATATGATTAGATTAATTACTTCTTACTATGTAGACTCTGACCCACAAAGGCAGAAAGAACTAGATTTCTGTATAGAAAAAAATGTTAATAACCCTTTAATAGATGAGATTTTAATTCTTAATGAGACAGACACTTTACCCCTAGAAAATTCTAAAATAAAAGAAATAAAGTTTTCTAGACCTAAATTTAAAGATTTTTTTGAGTCAATAAATAATATAACAGAAGAAAACGATGTTAATATATTGACTAATACTGATATATTTTTTAACGAAACTTTAGGTAATTTAAATAATTTAAAATTGGTAAATAAAGTTGTTACGTTATTGAGGTGGGAATATAACGGTGGAAAACCATTTATACCAACAAGGCGTGGAGATTGTCAAGATAGTTGGATTTGGTTGGGTAAAATGGGTAATTTAGATAATACCGATTTTTATCTAGGGAAGTTGGGGTGTGATAATAGGATAGCGTGGGAATTTAAAAACTCTGGTTATGATTTAACTAATGATTGTGATTTAATACAATCTATACATGTCCATGAAACCAAAAAAAGAAATTATACTCAGACTTTTGTTGGTACTAAGGAACATGATGAAAATAAAGAGGTGGTTCCACCACCTTATTTTTATGTTTATCCTTAATAAATTATAAATTGTAATAAAATGAAAATATTAGTAACAGGAGGTGTAGGTTTTGTTGGTGTTAACCTAATTAAAAAATTAATTTCTTATGGTCACCAAGTGAGTTGTTTAGATGATTATTCTACAGGTACGAAGTTAAATGAGGTTATAGGGTGTACTTACCATAATATGGATGTGGTCGACATATCTAAAGTTGGTGGTGATTTTGATGTTTGTTTTCATCTGGCTGGACTTAGTAGGATACAACCTTCTTTTGACGACCCTACAGAAACTTTTAGAGTTAATCTGAAAGGTACAGAGTCTGTGTGTGAGTGGGCAAGACTAAACAAAATAAAAGTAATATATGCTGGGTCCTCATCAAAATGGCACGACCCATATCAATCACCATACGCTATGTATAAGCATTTGGGTGAAGAAGTTTGTAAAATGTACAGGAGAACATATGGTTTAAATGTAGATATAGCTAGATTTTATAATGTTTATGGTCCTAACGAAATTGTAGATGGTAAGTGGGCTGCTGTTATTGGAATATGGAGAAGACAAATTAGAGATGGTGAACCTATTACTATTGTTGGTGATGGTGAACAAAGACGTGATTTTACTCACGTGGACGACATAGCTGATGGATTAATAAAAATAAATAATTATAATGGTTTTCATGAAGATGCTTGGGAATTAGGTACTGGTATTAATTACTCATTAAATGAAGTTTACAAAATGTTTAAGGAACATACGGGTGTGGGGTGTGAGTATTTACCAAACCAAGAAGGTAATTACAGAGAAACTTTAAGGGAAAATAACGACACTATAGAACGTTTAGGTTGGAGTCCACAAAACAGACTACACCACTATATAAAATCACTTTTTAAATTATAGACTATGGATTTACTCACTTTTTACTCAGACTCACACAAATCAATGTATGAAAATTATTTTTTAGAATCATATGATAAACACCTTAAGAACTCATTCATTTTAAAATCAAAAGAAATTACTCAACTATCTAAAACCGGTGATTATGATTCTACTGGATTTAACGAAACAATGTTAGAAAAAATTAAATTTATTTTAGAAAACTTTGACTCCAGTAACGAACCTTTTGTATTTGCAGATTGTGACATTCAATTTTTTGGTGACTTTAAAGAATCTTTACTTAGTGAGTTAGGTGACCACGATATAGCTTTTCAGGACGACATAGTTTGTAGATGCGCTGGTTTTTTTATAGCTAAAAGGAATAAACAAGTTAAGAAATTTATGGAGTTGGTTTTGGAAACTACTCCCAAATTTGACCACGACCAAACCGCTATGAATCACCTATTAAATAACCAACATAACTTTAATTTAAATATAAAAGAAAAAAAATTACCAACAAATCAATATTTTACTGTCGCAGCCTCTACTAACGCTAGACAGTGGAATGGTCAAGATTTTACAGTACCTAAGGGTGTGTTGGTTCACCATTCTAATTGGACGGTAGGTTTAGAAAATAAGATTAACTTATTGGAGTTGGTTAGGGAAAAATTAAGGTAATGAAAATATTAAAGCCCATACATGATGGTCACGGTGGTGATACTTTTAGAGAGTTATTAGATATGTGGGGTGAAAATAATCTATGTGAGGTAATCCCAACCCCTAATATTAGAAATGTTTGGGTTGGTAATCCTGGTAATATTTTACTGTATGACCGACCCATATTAGATTTTTTACCAGAAACTTTTAATTTTGGTTTATTTGGTAATACAGTACCTACTTTTTCTACTGCTTCTCCATGGATTTTTTGGGCTCGTAGACCTAGGGTTCTAGAGGAGTTTAGAAAAAAAGAGTACTTATCATACTCAAAACGTAAAATTAATAGTATTTTTGTTGGTAAGGTGGAAAATCCCGTACAACTAAAAAAAAGAACATCCATCGACTGGTCCACAAGTATAGATTTATTTGAAATGCCTATTTCTCAGGGATACCCTATAACACCCTACAAGTACACCCAAGAAGAATATTTAGATTTGTTAAGAAAGTCTAAATTTGGTTTGTGTTTACCTGGATACGGCCCTAAATGTAATCGTGAAATTGAGCTTATGGCATTAGGTGTTGTACCTATAATAACTCCTGGTGTAGATTTAAACTACTTTAACCCTTTAGTAGAAGGTACTCACTATATATTTGTCGATTCACCAGAAAAGTTAAAGTCTTCTATTGATGGAATAGGTCAGTCTAAATGGGAAGAGATGTCTAGGTCCTGTGTGAACTGGTTTGAGGAAAATTGTTCGGTACTTGGTTCATTTAGAACCACACAAAAAATAATAACAACATTATCCTTATAAATTTACTTTATTAAAGAAAATAACTAAACTTAAAATAAAAATAAATGAAGTTTTCTTTAGTACTGACCAATTATAATAGATTTAAAAGTATTGCAAGTGCGATACAAGAAGTTCACGACATGGTAGATGAAATTATTATAAATGATGATGCGTCTACTAAATTATACGATGGTAAAAATGTACATGATGTATTAACTGAGTGGTGTAAACAATACCCAAATGTTAAGTTATATAGAAACGAAAAAAACGTGGGTGCTTTCCACAATAAACATTTAGCTTTAGAAAAAGCCACAAACGACTGGTGTATCTTACTAGATTCAGATAATTTTTTACCTAGAAGATATATAGAACTTTTAAAAAATACCGAATTAAAAGAAAATACAATATATAATCCATGTTGTAGTATAGTTAATGGTAATAGGTGGGAATTTACACCTCGTATATGGGGTAAAGAAGATATAACATCTATCCCTAGAGAAGGTCATCTATTTAATGGTGGAAATTATTTGGTACCTCGTAAAAAATATCTAGAAATCTCAAAAGACTGGGTAGGTTATGTTAATTACATAGAGGTTGCGGTATTTGCTTACTTATGGATGAAAAAAGGTAACTATATTAATGTTCTAAAAGATTTAGAATATAGGCACGCGAGTAGTAACGACTCTTTTTATAAAAGTCATGTAGATTACCATAAAGCTATGAAAGAATATTTGGTTGATGTTGTTGATAATAATTTAGAATTGGACAAAACTAGATTGACTGGGATAAATAATGGAAAGTGGTAATTAACGACACAAAAATAAACAATAAAATATGAATATAGAAATTCAAAAAAAAATTATAGAGGAGACTAAAAATTTAAGATATCTTCATAATTACCCAACCTACCCACCGTACCATGAAGGTGCGTACATAGAAGAATACTTTTTTAATTTTTTTATTAAAAATTTAGAAAAATTTACTAAAGGGGAAAGGTATTTTTTACCTATATGGTGGACCGATTTATATATCGGTAATAAACATAAGGATGGTACAATACAAAAATATTTAGACTCTTTAGATAAAGACCTTAAATATTTTACAGTGACTCAACACGACAATGCAATACAAGAAAATTATAATTTAGACCTACTACACTACTCTGCTGGTGGTAATAAAGGTGATAAATGGTTACCTCTATGTTGTTCACCTATTAAAAATCCACAACCTAAAAATAGAGATATTTTTGCTTCGTTCATTGGTTATCTATCACACAAAAGACAAGTACTTTTGCAACCATTAACCACCCAACCCAACAAATATGTTATAGGTGGTAGGGGATTTTGGAGGGCTGAGGTACCTCAAAATGAAGAAACCCAATTTATGGATATGATGAGTAGAAGTGTTTTTGCTTTATGTCCTCGTGGTTTTGGTGCTACTTCTTTTAGGTTATATGAAGCTATGCAATTTGGGACGATACCAATTTATATATCCGATAGACATTGTCTACCTTGGGATGATGAGTTGGATTGGAGTGAGTTTTGTGTGGTTATAGGTGCCGATGAAGTTTCTAATTTGGATTCGATTTTATCCGGATTTAGTGAAGATAAAATTAAAAGTATGAGTAACAAAGTAATGGAATTATACCCAAAATACTTTAGTTTAGAAGGTATTTGTGATAATATTTTAAAAAGAATATAAAATTATGAAGAAAAAAAAGGATTATGTTTTAGCCTTAGCATGTGACACTAATTATGTCAGGGAAGCAAAAGCACTTATTAGTAGTGCGATAAGGCAAGGTAAATGGATGTATGACATCTGTTTAATTGCTAATGATTTAGAAGAAAATATAATTAAGGAGTTTACAGATTTGGGGGTCTATGTTAAAAATGTTGACTCAAGTGAACACTCTTACCACATAAAATACCATCTATTTACTGACTATTTTAAGGAGTGGGTAAAGGTTTTGTATGTTGATTGTGATATTATGTTTTCTGAAGATATTAATTTTTTAATGTCTTTTGATGGGAAAATATTGTGTGATGGTGAAGCTAATAAAGTATCGGACTTTTTTGAAAGGGATAGGGATGTATTGGTATTTGATGAAATGGCTTCTAAATACGATGTAGATAAATTTGGTTTTAACTCTGGGTGTATGTTATTTGAGACTTCTTTAATTACCTCTAACACCTTCGATGACCTTCACCAACTTAGAAAAAAATATTTAAAAATTAATTACCATACTGGTATCGAAGGTGGTGGTGACCAACCAATATTAAATATTTATTTTAACGATTGGGTTCAGTTTCCTCAAAAAGTGGTTAGTTTTTGGAAGAAGTGTGACCAGACTACTAGAATTTTTCATTTTACTAGGTGGTTTACACCCGAAAAAAATCCTAGTTGGTTACCTTTTTCACAACATGGAATAATTAAAGATTTGTATAAGTCGAATCTGGATAATTTTAAAACATTGGAACTACATAATGAGTAAAGTAGCTTTAATAACGGGTATTAATGGACAAGACGGTTCTTATCTCGCTGAATTTTTACTAAATAAAGGTTATGAGGTCTGGGGTATACTAAAACGGAACTCTGTGGCGGAAAATCAAACTGCTAGAATACCAGATAAAATTTTTAAAGAATTAAATCTAGTGTATGGTGACCTAACAGACCTATCTTCAATTATAAGTGTGATACAAAAATGTATTCCAGACGAAATCTATAATCTTGCCGCTCAGTCCCACGTAAGAATTAGTTTTGACCAACCAATTTACACCTCTAATGTAACTGGTCTTGGTGTTTTAAATTTACTAGAAGCTGTTAGATTAACCGATAAAAAAATTAAGGTTTATCAGGCCAGTTCTTCAGAAATGTTTGGGAATAGTATAGATGATGATGGATTTCAAAGGGAATCGACACCTATGAATCCAGTATCTCCTTATGGTTGTGCAAAAGTTTTCGGGTATAATATATGTAAAAATTATAGAAACTCGTATGGTATGTTTATTTCTAATGGTATTTTGTTTAATCATGAATCCCCTAGAAGGGGTATTAATTTTGTAACTAATAAAGTTGCAAGAGAAGCTGTAAAAATAAAATTTGGTTTAACTGATGAATTAAAGTTGGGTAATCTAGATGCTAGTAGGGATTGGGGTCACGCTAAAGATTATGTAGAGGCTATGTGGTTAATATTACAACACGATATACCAGATGATTTTGTGTGTTCTACAGGAATTTCACATAGTGTTAAAGACTTAGTAGAGTACGTATTTAACTCTTTAGAGTTGGATTGGACACAATATGTCTCCACTGATAAAAAATACCTTAGACCGGAGGAATTAAAACACTTAAAGGGTGATTGTTCTAAAATTAAAAATGAGTTGGGTTGGTCCCCTGAATATAACTTCGAGTCTATGTTAGATGAGATGATTGAATATTGGATAGAATACTATGAAAAATAATTTAAGTACTTTGGTCACCGGTGGTAGTGGGTTGGTTGGTTCTTCACTTAGTGAAGATATGCATAAGGTTAATAGTGATTTTGATTTACGAGATAAGTCCGTAACTGATAAACTAATTTCTAATTTATCACCAACTAACGTTATTCATTGTGCCGCGAAAGTAGGTGGTTTGGGTGGTAACATGAATATGAAAGGAGAGTTTTTTTATGATAATATAATGATTAACACTAACGTTATAGAATCTTGTAGAAAATATGGGGTAAAAAAATTAATTTGTTTTTTATCAACCTGTGTTTTTCCAGATAATGTAGAGTATCCTTTAACGGAAAAAAAAATACACCTAGGTGAACCACATAACTCCAACTACCCTTACGCTTACGCAAAAAGAATGGCCGAGGTACAAATAAGAGCATATAGAGAACAATATGGTCTTAATTACGTAACAGTAATTCCGACAAATATATATGGACCTAATGATAATTTTAATTTAGATAACGGCCATGTAGTACCGTCATTAATACACAAATGTTTTATAGCTAAAAAAAATAACACCCCTTTTAGGATTTGGGGGAGTGGTAAACCTTTAAGGGAGTTTATATTTTCTAAAGATGTGGGTAAATTAACTGAGTGGGTTTTAAATAATTATGAAGGGGCAGAACCTTTAATCCTATCTACTTCGGATGAGGTTTCCATAAAAGATGTGGTTAATCTAATAGTTAAACATATGTCTTTTGATGGTGAGGTTATTTGGGAATCGGATAAACCTGATGGTCAGTTTAGAAAACCTAGTGATAATAGTAAATTACTATCTCACCTACCAGAATTTAAATTTACTAGTTTAGATGATGGTTTAAAAGAAACAATAGAGTGGTTTATTAAAAACTATGAAAATTGTAGAAAATAAAAATATTTTAAAAATAAGAAATGGGAAGAAGAAGTAAAAAATTAAGTAGGGATGAACAACAAGAAGTAGAAGAGTGGATTTACCAAAATAATACTGAAGAAATTAGGATGACTGACACTATGACTATAAATGTTAAGTGTAAAACAGAAAACCAAAAAGCTTTAGTAAACTCTATAAAAGAAAAAGAAGTAACTATATGTTCTGGTCCAGCTGGAACGGGTAAAACATTTTTAGCTTGTGCCGAGGCTTTAAAATTAATTAAAAGATATGCAAAATATAAAAAGATTGTAATTGTAAAGTCAGTTACCACCCTAAAGAATGAAGAAATTGGTTTTTTAAAGGGTAATTTAAGGGAAAAGATGGAACCGTTTATGTTTTCTTTTGTTCATAATTTTGAAAAGATTGTGGGACAAGCTATAACATCAAGACTTAGGGAGTTAAAAACTATAGAAGAAATGCCTATTGCATATATGAGGGGTATTAATCTAGATAAGTCAATTATAATTATAGATGAAGCTCAAAATATATCCCAAGAAAATATGAGGACAATACTAACTAGGTTAGGTAAGGATTCTAAAATGATATTCTTAGGTGATGAAAGACAACAAGATTCTAAAGGTGGTAATGGATTAACTTTTTTAATGGACCATTTTTCACACATTGATGAGATTGGGTGTGTACAATTTAACAAGTCTGATGTGGTAAGGAATCCTTTAATAGCTAAAATAGAAAGGGTTTTTGATTCTTTACAAAAATAATATATATAGTTACGTTTAAATATGAAAATTAGTGTGAGTATAAATGGTGTTTTAAGGGATGTTCTAGAAAGATTCCAGTTAGTCTACGAGAAATACTATGAAGAGGTTAAATCGGATGTTATTTGTAATGATTTATTAAAGTATGTACATTTTAATGATTTAGAAGAATTATCTTCTTTTTTATACGAAGAAGCTCCAATGGAAATATTCGGACAGGCTAGAGAAGCTAGTTTAGGTGTAATACAACATCTTGTTGAACTTTACAAATCTATGCCTTTAGGTTATACACTAAGAGTGGTTAGTGATGATTTTGGTAAATCTAGAGCTTCTACATTATGGTTTTTAGCGAAGTATGGGTGTTGTTGTGATGAAGTTAAGTTTTATACGATATCTGAAATTAATGAATTATGGAAAGAAACTGATTTGTTTATTACCGATGACCCAACTATTATAGAATCTAAACCCGAAACTAAAAAATTAATAGTGATTAGTAAAAACGAAATTAATAATAATAAAATAGATTTAATTAAATCTAGTTTACAGGACCTTGAGTCCTTTGAAGATATACTTTTAGAAAATGAAAAAATTAAGTAATTTAAAATTAACTGTGGGGAATGAAGCTTTGTACTTTGATTTAGATGAATTCCTATCACAGATTCAGATGGTTAATGAAGAAGATGAAACAAAGATTGATATTAACTTACCTAAATTTGAGTTCTTTAAGTTATTGTTAGATACCACATGTAATATTGTGGAGGATGTGGATGAGAATTTGGGTGTTGTTTCTCTTAACAAGTTATCTATACCTTATAAACTTTCTCTTAACACCTTAATAAAATATAAAATAATAAAAAAATTGTAATTAAATGGAACAACAATTAAAACAAATCGAAAACGGATTAAACAAAATAAAAGATAAAAGTTTTAACATTTATTTTTTAACTCAGGACACTGAAGGAAGGGCCGCTGCTTCAGTAATGATGAACTATCAATTGGTTAAACATCTAAGAAATAATGGGTATAACGCGTCTATCATGTATGAAAAAACCCAATTTAAGGGTGTTAGTGATTGGTTGGATTCGGAGTATTCCGACCTACCCCATACTACTATAGAGGGTGGTGAATTAAAAGTCGGGCCACAAGATTTTGTAATAGTACCAGAATTATATGGACATGTACTGGAACAAATAGTAAAAATGCCTTGTAGTAAAATAATTTTATGTCAATCTTACGATTATATCTTTGAGACTTTGACACCTGGTACGTCTTGGGTTAACTATGGTGTAACTCAAGCGATTACAACATCTAAAACACAGCAAGAATATATAAAATCTTTAATGCCTAGTATTAAAACTAGTATTGTACCAGTCTCAATTCCAGAATATTTTAAGACTTCTAACAAACCAAAAAAACCAATTGTTGCTATTCATACTAGAGACCCTAGAGACACTATGAAAATTATTAAAACTTTTTACATATTAAACCCACAATTTAAATGGATTACATTTAAAGACATGAGAAATATGAGTAATAAAGAATTTGCTGAATCTTTGGGTGAGTCTTGTGTTTCAGTATGGGTAGATAGGATTGCTGGGTTTGGTACTTTCCCGTTAGAATCTATGATGTGTGAAACACCCGTTATTGGTACTTTACCTATTTTAAGACCGGAGTGGATAACAAATGAGAATGGTATCTGGTCATTCGATGAAAGTAAGATTGTAGAAATTTTGGGTACTTATATGAAGAATTGGTTAGAGGATAATGTTCCTGAAGCATTACACGAAAAAATGAAGGAAACGGTAACTAAAATATCAGAAGATAATCAAGAAGAATCTATCGTTAACTTTTTTAACGATATTGTAATAGAAAGAACGAAAGAGATGGAGGATGCTCTTAATAAACTAACACCAGTAGGTGAAAATATTTAAAAAATGAATAGTAAAGACGTAACAATTATATTACCCGTACACGATGTTAAAGGTAATTTTGTAGAATGGTTTGATAAGGCTGTAAAAAGTGTAGAACAATCGGTAGTTAAACCACATAAATTAAGTATAATTTGTAAAGAAACAGAGGATAATAAATCTTTCTTTGATGGGTGGACACCACCAACAGGAATAGAATCTGAAATTGTTTATAATAAAGAAGAAAGTGATTATTGTAGTCAAGTTAATCTAGGTGTGGATAAAACAGAAACAGAATTTTTCTCAATACTAGAATATGATGATGAGTATTCTAATATATGGTTTAAACAATTTGACCAGTATGTAGAAGCTTACCCAGATGTAGACGTATTCTTTCCTCTAGTAGTAGATACTGACGAACAAGGTCAATTCATCGGATTTACCAATGAAGCTTTATGGGCTATGGGATTTTCCGAAGAATTAGGATTTTTAGACAATAATACAGCATTAAAATACCAAAATTTTCAAGTAAGTGGAATGATTATGAGAAAAGACAAATTTGAGTCTATAGGTGGACTTAAACCATCAATAAAACTAACTTTTAATTATGAATTTTTATTAAGAGCTACTTATAACGACACTCTTATAATGACAATACCTAAAGTTGGTTATAAGCATACGAATCAAAGGGTTAACTCTTTATTTTGGGATTACAAGTTTAATCCTGATGTAAAATTAGGTCAAGAGGAAGCTAAGTTTTGGATTGACTTATCTAAAAAAGAATATTTTTTCACTAAAGATAGGAAGTTAGAGTACAGCGAATAGTATTATGGGTAGAAAACCACTAACTAAACAATACTTTGGTCCAGACCAAGAAAGAGCTGTTAGAATTTTTTTAACAGCTTCTACTTGGGATGAAAAAAATACAGTATATAACGACTTTTTACGTGACCCATTAGTCAAAATGATTGATAGTATCATAAGGAGATATAAACTGTATAGACCGAATATGGAATTTAGGGATATCCATACCGACACACTTTCATTTTTAGTAACAAAGATGGAAAAGTTTAAGCCCGCTAAAGGTAAAAAAGCTTATTCGTATTTTGGTACCATTTGTAAAAATTATTTAATGGGTCAAATAATGAAAGACCATAGAGAACAAAATAGAAAAATTTCTTATGAAGATATTTCTTATAGTGTAGAACAAAGAGAAGATATGATTTATTTTATAGATGGGGATGAGGCAATGCCTACAGAAAAATTAATCAAAAATCTTATGAAAGATATTAAAGATTTTATTAGTAATAATAGACTGAGTATAAATGAAGAAAAGATTGGTTTTTGTTTAATAGATGTCTTCGAAAATTATGACACAATATTTATTGCTGGAAAAGGAAATAAATTTAACAAGAACATAATCCTTTACCAATTACGTGAAATGAGTGGCCTAACTACAAAAGAAATAAGAACCTCATTAAAACCCTACAGAATACTATACCGTAATATACTTCAGTCTTTAATAGATAAATAAATAAATATTTAATATTTATTAATATGCCAAGACCGAAAAGAAAAGAAATTAAATTTACCAACGAAAGTGCTTTGAGTTTGATGCAGGAAATCTATAACGAATCTGTAGAACAACGTAGTACCGCAATTAGAATCCAAAATAAAATGATTAGTTTTATGAAGGAGGCCTCAGATATGTCACTAATTGGTCCCGTTCTTAAAGAACAACAAAAAATTATAGACTCAGCTATAGAAAAAAAATTACAACTATCTAAACTACTAACCTCCATAACTACTAAAAATATGGATGCCGGTACTACCACTAATTTTATCACTGACGACCTTAAGGAAAGAATTACTGAATTAGTACAAAAATCTGATGATAACGATACGACAGTAAACTATAAAATGTAATGGCGGCAAGACAACCAGGAGACGCTATAGAACAACAAAAAGAGATATTCGGTAAGGTTCAGGGAATTATGGCTTTTCTGGATACTACTGACCAAGCTCAAAAAAGAGAAAACTTAGAAGCCTGGAAGGAGACTTTTGAGTCTTTAAGAAATATCACCAGTAACCCACTTCCTTTTTTGTTAGAACTTATAAAAAACCTTAAAGCTTATAAGACCATAAAAAATAAATCTTCTAAAGCAAAAGCTTTTAGAGCAGCAAAAAGAAAAAAACTTAGGGGGAATAAAACTGAGGATGGTGTATATAAAACAACAAAAAAATCTTTTGCTGAAAAATTTAATCTAGATGTTTCTTCAAGCCCCTGGTTAAGTACTTTAAACGGAATAATAAAAAATGCTGTACAAAAAGTTATACCTAGGATAGACGATATATTATATGAAGAAATAATTAAAGCATTTAATTGTGATTTATCTATGTTGGTTCCTGTTGTTGGTGATGGTCTTAATGGACCAATAGTAATTAGAGCTTCCGAAATAGACCTTTTAAAACAATTATTTAATGACCCCAATAGTGATGTCGGTAAATATATGTACGAACAGGTTCCTTTAGCTTCTTACCCTATAGGAGCTACACCTTTTCCTGTTAATAGATTTTTACGGGAATTAATATTTAATAACACATCTGCGGTTTTTCCTAGTGGTAATGGTCCTACTACTAGACAAACAATATATGGTAGAAGTGGTAGACCTTTATTTGATATGGAGGTTATCCCAGCAGTTTTACCAGCTACCGATACAATAATAGAAATTTATCCTTACTACAAGGTTGATACCGACCCTGCACAATTTAACTACCAAACAGCACCTGGTACCTCAACTGGACCGACAGCTCCTGTTACAGGAGCTCAGAAATTTACTTTTATTGAGTTACTTAAAGACTATTTTGAAAATATTCGTTTAATAGAGATGCAAAATCTCCTTGGTGCTTTGATGGAAATTTTAAGTGGTTTTATGAGTGTTAGAAATAAAGCCTTTAACATAGAAGACCTATTAGGTTTGGAGAAATTTTTAAATTCTATCGAGAAAATATTAGAGTCTTGTGATGGAGCAGATTTAAACGAAATTAACACTGAATCAGTAAGTCACTTATCTGAACTTTATGATGATGATAGTTTTTTTGAATTTAGTACGGAGGAGGAAAGAAATATTAATTTAGAGGTTAAAAGAAAATCACAAAATGTATTAACATTACAAAGTTGTGGTAGTTTAGATATACCTATAGATAATTCTATTGTGGATAAAGGTGTTAATGAAATATTGGCGTCTTTCGTACCCAAAGAACAATTAGCGGCTTTTGACTTAACCTTACAGAGAGCTTCCAATTACTCAGCTTCTAAAGCTGGGTATGATTTAACTCTTGGGTCTATAAGTTTACCTGTTGAGATAGACTTCAAGGAGAATCTGATTAAAAAGTTACCACAAATTTTAGCTTACTGTATTATGAACCCTAAGGGTGTTTTACCTATAGTTTTAACAGCTAAACTTTTAAATCAGTCGGAAACACTACCCAACTCTTTAGAAATGTTTCAGAAAATATTTAAAAGGGTATTCATACGGGTTATAAAAGAAATTTTAGCTGAGGTTGGTAAACAATTGTTAATATTAGCGAAGGAACAATTATTAAAGATTATTAGGGAGTTAATAAAGAGAAAATTAGATGAAAAAAATAAGAAAAAGATTAGACTGATAAGAAAATTATTGGATATTCTCCTACCATTAATTATAGAATTACAAGAGGCTAAAAATTGTAAGGAGATTTTTGACGCGATATTAAAGGCTTTAATGGCTAATATGCCTGACATTCCTTTTGGTGTCCCACCTTTTTTAGTTTCCGCGGCAAAATTAAGACCTGGTACTAGTGCTTTAGGTACTTTTGAGCGTTTGATTGGAAAATTACAGTCTCAGGGAATACCAGTGGGTGATATGCCCGATGGTTCTCCTAATGTATTTTTACTTTCACAATTTTCATTAATACAATCAATAGATGATGAAATGACAGAAAATGGTGCTGTATCTTCTGTAATAATGAATGGACAAGTTATTACACCAGTAGGTCCTGGACAAATAGTACCATTTACCCAAGCAGATGGAGTTATAAAATAATTATGGAATTTTTTAAAGAATATAAAGAAAAACCAAGTAAGGAAATTTTAGATGTTATGAAAGTTCTAAAGAGTGAATTCGACAAAACTAAGAATATTATTGTGGATTTAACCAATCATTTAGAAAGTTTAGAACGTAAGTTTAACCTTTTGGATAAAGAAATAGACAAAAGAAATAATAATGGCTGATAATCCTATACACGATAATAATAAGAGGGGAATTGGTATTAATTACAGTCAACTCATACGCTTCGGGGTGTGTGTTGATAATAACGACCCGCAAAGGTCAGGTAGAATTAGAGCTTTGTTAGTTGAGGGTGAGGGTGTGACTAGTTCTAAAATTAATGACCCATTAAAGGCAATTGAAAAATTAGATAGGGAAGGTAAATACAAACCTTGGTCTAGTGATGACCCACATACATTTGACCCGTTTTTACCGTTACACCTCAATATAATACCTAGAAAATCAGAAGGTATAAAATTAATTTCTTTTGAGACTGTAAAAGATAATGTTAACCAAGAATATATAGGTCCTATGATATCCCAACCAGGGCAAATCAAAGGGGATAATTATTCTAGTGGGCAACAAAACACGAGTTTTGGTATCCAAAACAAAAGGCTTCCAGATTTTGCCCCTGAAGGTATTCCGTTACCAGACGGTAAAGGTAGTTTCCCAAACCCTGATGATATTGCTTTAGTAGGTAGGGACAATTGTGACCTAGTCTTAGGGATGAGAGAAAAATCTATAAATGATGAAACAGAACAACCTGTAGAAGATTGGTATCCCCAGATATTAATTAGGTCTGGTAAATTTATACCAAATAAAAAATTTAGTTCTAGACCTAAATTTAACACGAAACCTACGTTTATCCAATTAAATACGTTTCCACAAGCTTTAACTAAAGAAGAAAAAGAGGTAGAAAAAGTTAAAATAGAAGATGCTAATTTAAATTGTTTAATAGAATATTATATTGAGATGGGTAATTTACCACTATCACCATTTTCAGGAAATATTACAATATATAAATTACCTTACACTTCACCTGTAACAAATAAACCTTTTCTCTCTTCTGAATTTAATTCTACTACAGTAGTACCACCACCAATTGCAGCTTCTAATCCAGCAAATCCAACATTTTTAGGTGGTTTAGGTCAACTAAATAATCTTTTTAGTGTTATAAAGTTTTCTAACGTAGCAACTATGGAAGAAGTTTCTACAATAATAAATAACGTAATTTCACAAGTAGATAAAGGTCTATGGAGCAAATTAATGGCACCAGTAACTAATTGTGTGAAGACATTTAACCCAACAGTAGATACTAATAATCCTAGTGTGTTTTTTCCATTATTACAACATCCACTATATTTTAGACCTCAACTAACCACACTAGAAAGAATGGAAAAAAGTCAGCCTAGTGGTGGGGTATTTCCTAATTGGACGGCTGAAAAGGATTGGTGTAATACTTTAAAAGAACTTATTCTTCAGGAAGGGGTGGAGACTCCTGGTATGGGTTTATGTTTTACTTCTAACGCTGGAAAAAGAAGTGTTCCAACATCTACCGAAAAAGTTAAGGTTAGTGAACTTAAAAAGCACGACACTCAACAGGGAATAGTTTCTGTTGGGTCAGAAAAAATATATTTATTATCGTATGAATCAGCAGACATAAATGGACCAATAATTTTAGACACTAATTACGGTATAGACCAAGAAAAATTTATTGTGGATATAGAAAATAAAACAAATTCTTTGGTTAGGGGAGAAAAGTTAATGGAGTTGTTGGGTAAGATTGTAAATTATACTGCGAGTCATACTCACGCTTATCCGGGAATGTCACCGGTTGGTCAGGCACACGATGGAACTACGGTAGAAGAACTAACACAATTACTACAGGATGCCCCCCAAAATATTTTAAATCAGAATATCCGAATTAATTGATATTTATATTATAAAGAAACTATATGTCAATATTTAGGTCGTATTTTAAGAAGAACAATACTATTATAGCAAATAGTAAAACTAATACAGCGAAAAACCCTGTTACACAAATTTTTTATGGTAAAAACGTAACTAAAGAGTGTTTATTTACAGGTCTTTCTGGTGATACTTGTGGTGGTTTAACTGGATTTTCACATACCGCTTTAAATGGGTACAGTAGGTTTTTATTTGATTTGGATTTGACTGATTTAAAGAGTAGTGTTTCTTCATGTTGTTTAAACTTAAATAGTGGTACCACTCATAGTTTAAAAATGGTAAATACGTCTAACTTTGACGATACATTATTAAATGATAAAGTTTTAATCGGGGATACTAGGAGGGCAACATCTTTTACTTTAATGTTGTTTAAAGCTGTCTCTGGTAGTAGTTGGAATGAAGGTGTTGGGTATGACTATCAACGTAATGTAGGTATGTTTGAAGTTGATAATGATATCACTCATTCCTCTAGACCTAGTCATTGGTTTTCTGCGACAACTTTAGTTGGCTGGTCTTACCCAGGTACTTACTTAAACACTTTAAACACTAGTTATATATCTTTAGCTACACAATATTTTGATAATGGTAATGAAAATATAAATTTTTCTTCTAATGAACTTACTCGTGAAGTTAATGAATTATTAACCGCTTCTACAAGTACTATTTCAGGAAATACTTATGGTATTGCTTTTTTACCGGATTTTGAAAACTTAACTGGTCTTACTGAGGCTTATTCTGTAGGATTTTTTACTAAATACACGCAAACTTTTTATGAACCATTTTTAGAAACATCTTACGATGACAACATAAAAGACAATAGAGGTAACTTTAATATAAACAAACCAAATAAACTTTTTCTATATCTATACGACCATAATGGAAACCCCATGTGTTCTGATACCCAACCAATAGTAGACGTAATAGATTGTAATGGTGTTACCCAACTACAATTAACATCAACAACACTAACATGTGGGGCCTACTACATAGATTTAACCATATCTAATATTCCACAAGCAGCTCCGGTAGAATATGAGGATGTTTGGTCTAACATAACAATTAATGGTGTTTTACAACCTGTAGTCACTAATGAATTTATTATTTATGATGAAGCTTTTAGTATTGGAGTTAATGTTGGTACACCCAAAATTTACGGTTATTCGGTTTCCGGTATCAAAGAAGATGAAAAGATATCTACTGGAGAAACCAGAAAAGTATTTGTATCAACGAGGGTACCATACACTGTAGACCAACAAGTGTTGTTGGATAATTTGCAATATAGAGTTTATGTAACACAAGGAACCACACAAGTGGAGGTTATACCTTGGTCACCTGTAAATATGTCCTTTACGCACAACTATTTTCTCTTAGACACTTCATGGATGATACCTAACGAGTACTACATAGATATAAAGGCGACTTCCAATCAACAAGTAGATATTTATAATAAACAAATAAAATTTCAAATAGTTAATCAATTATGAAAAAAATTAGAATAAACGAAACAGAATTAGTAAGTTTAATAGAAAAATTAGTTAAAGAAAATTTAGGGTTTGGTAATGGGCAAAGTTTGGGTATGTTTGGTACACCAACATCAAAATATAAAGACCTTCTAGAAAAGGAAGAAGTCGAAGAAACTGATGAAATAAGTGAAGACGAAACAAATATAGATACCGCACAAGATGCTGACCAAACACTTAATTTAAACATTATGAATAAAACTAATCAAGAAGACTGGATGGAAGGTATCGAGGAATCTAAATTAATCAATAGATTAAAAACTAGATTAAATGAAGCTGAAGGTAAAGGATGTGCAGAATCTGAAGGGGGTTCTGGTTGTATTAAAAAAAGAGGTTCAGGATGGGTTATTCTAAACAATAGAAAAGGTGGGGTGTGGAGAAAATGTGACAGTGAAAAACATTGTGAAGAAATACTAGACGCTTTTCACGCCTCTAAAGGATAATAAAATAAAATATATAGACATAAAAAAACCACTCAAAAGAGTGGTTTTTGTTTTTTAGATATCTTCATCATCATAATTATATTCGTGGGTAACTGTGGTAGTTGACGGGGTTGGTTCTTCTTCAACAACAACCTCATCTTTTGGTGAAAAATTTTCTGCTGCTGTAAAACCAAGTCCTGCCATAACAATCCATTGTAAAGACTCGAATAAATTATCGTCAATTGTAAAATCCCAAAATAAATTTGCGGTGTAACCAATTAACATAAATAAAAGACATACGAAAGTAACAAATCTCTTACTAGAAACTTTACCTTCACTACTTAACATGTTTTTAAAGAATTCCATAATAGTTTTTTATTATAAATATCATTGCATAAAAAAAAGCCCTCATATAGAGGGCTTCTTTTAATATATAACTTATTCAGTTATTAGAATCTTTTCAGTTCTCTTACATTAAATGTTCTAACACCATCAACAGTGATTCTTCCGTAGAATCTATTGTTCACCATTTTCTTAGCGTATCTAGTCATGATACCTTTGATTGGAGTGAAGTTGAATGGATTATACATTGTTGGAGTTAACTGTAATGGTACATATGGTGCGTAAACGTACCCAGTATCCAATAAAGATGTTCCTTTATGTCCAATTAACACTTGGTTAGCTGGGAAGTAAGGGTCTCTATATACAGTAAATCTTCCTGATAATGTTCCAACTTTCTCAATACCCATATTATATGAATCTTGTTCTGGTGACGCGTTTGACACGTGGAAGTACTCCAAGTCATCAAATATAGCAGAAACCTCAGAAGAACATACAATCCAGTTAGCCCCACCTCTTAAAGTAGACTTGTGAATTTGAGCAGAAATTTGGTTTATAGTTGTAATCAATGTTTGATTCCAATCTTTTTGAGTGTATGGAGCTTGTCCAGCTGAGAATCTCTTCCAACCGTTGTAGTCCCATCTTAAGTTCCATGCTGCACCTTTTCTAAGGTCTCTCAAGATTTCTCTATCAATTTCAGCTGCAACTTCCTCAGATAATAAAGCTGTTAATTCAGCTTCAGCATCAATGTTGTGGAATGCAGAAACGTCTTGTGCAAGTTCTGGTGACCACTGAGCTCTTAACTTTCTTTCTGTTACAGAAACTGTAACTGCTTGTAAGTCAAAAGAAACCTCACCGATTTCATCTTCGAATTCAAGAGTAGAGTAATTTCTCCAGTAAGCTGTAATGTTATAAGCTGTTGCTGCTGTAGAACCTACATATCCATCAACTGAATTACAAGTAATACAAGCTGGACATGATAAATCAATTTCTAAATAGATGTTACCTTGTGAATCACAAGTGTCATTTCTATCTACAATACCGAAACCATATTTCTGTGTAACAACACGGAATAACATGTTTGCGTTAGCACCGTAAGTTGGAGTTTCTTGTGTTCCTGATGTTGAAGCGTCTGTATCACAACAAGTAACAACTTCATCATTTCTTAATTCTAATGAAGCTAAGAATTCTTCAGTATCTTGTTCGTTTCCATCAGGACCAGTTAATTTACCTACTCCTACACTAGAGAAACCAGATAAAATAACAATAAGTGCTCTAGAACAAGTACCATTAATTGAAGAAGTTTGTGGTATTAGTTGGTTACCACTCCATTGGTATTCATGTGCTTTATCATCTTTTGCTGTAAAGTTACCTTTAGAATAATCAAATAGACCATCAGATTGACTATCACCAATTGGTTCGTTTTGCTCATAATATTGGTCATATAATGAAGTAGACGCTGCTGAATAAGGTGCGTTAACCCCTAATCCAGACGGATAACCTGGTGCTCCAAAAGGTGCGAAGTGAGTTGTTCCGTCTCCTCCAGGAGGTCTCATTGCTGCTATTTTAGGTACAAAGTAAAATAATTTACCAATCGGTAAATTCATAGCTTGTACAGAAACGATGTCGTTTGCCAATAATTTAGAGAATACTCTTCTAATAATTGGAAAAACAACTGTTTCGAATGAACCTGAATCAGCAGCTGTAGTAGCTTCGTTGATTAGGTGTGTAGCTTGGTTTTCGTATAATTGAGCGATGTTCTCTCTCAAGTGACCTTTAAGGCCTTCTAAGAAACCTAAGCTGTTCCATTTGTTAATGGTATCTTCTTTAATAACCTTCAGGTGTTTTAACCCGATGTTACCGACCATACCACTTTCTAATAATGCTCCCATAATTTTTTTTTTAGTTTTTTAAAGCGTTTATTTTAGTTTAGACATTAAGTCTTTCATCCTACTAAATTGTGGGTTTTCGTAAACTTTTGATTCCAATAATTTACCTCCACTAGTAGGTGATTTAGTAATTTTGTTTTCTACTGACTCAGCAATTGTTTTTGTAGGTTTAACTACATCCTGAGTAAGTTCTTCCTTGATTACCTTATACAACCCTTTAGAAGATTTTAATGAATCGATATTATCGAATCTCTTCAAAATGTTGATTTTTTCCTGCTTGGTAGTTGAATGTTCAGTAAATAGACGTGTTACGTAAGCTAAATTTGAATTAAACACACCTACTTCATTCAGTTTATCTCTAAAAGTTGTTAATGCTTTCTTATAGTCAGTATTTTTAACTTTTAAAGTTTCTACCTCCTCTTTAAGAAGATTGTAGGACTTTTTTAGACGGCTTTCACCTAAGTTACGATTATTAGTAATAGCTTTTCTAATACCAGAAGGTTTATGTTTACCACCAGATTCTCTTCCGAACCCTAAAGTTCTTGAAGCCTCTCCCATGTCATATTTTCTAGTACCTCTTGCCATTCTAGCTCTCGTTTTCAAAGACATTTCATCATCTTCGTGACCATGTTCACCACCTAACATATCAGCTTCTCTATCCAAGTACCCTTGGTCAGAGTGCCCTTTGTGGCTTTTAAAACCATAACTACCTTCTTCCATTTCTGTTTCAGTGTAATCATCTGGTTCTCCTTGGTCTCCGTGTGAACTTCCAGTTTTGCCTTTGTAACCTTTATCAGTTCCCTTGTAGTTTTTATAATCACTACGAGTTTTTGATTGGTCACCTTTTTTAGCTCCACCTTCTTTGATTTCAGTTTCCTTCATCTCTTCATCGGATGTACCATGTTTTAACTCCTCTTCATTAACATCATCTTCAGATAGTTCAATTTCATAAACAACTTCATCCATATCCATTTCCTCCATATCCATTTCATCCATGTTATCCATTTCATCCATGTCCATTTCGTCCATTTCGTGATGTCCTTCTTTAATTGTTTTTTTCATTGTTTTTGTTTTTTTACTTTCTTCTAATTTAATGATGTACTCAGTATCTGTAGTGGTGTCGGTTAATTCGATTTCATCATCATCCTGTTGGATAATAATTCCGTCTTCATCTCCCATCGCTTTAAACACTTTTAATACTTCGTCATCGGATGCTAATGTTAAATCTAGAGGTGGCAGTTCAGGTAACTCCATGTCATCTGTCTCGTCCTCAATGTCAAGTTCCATATCATCTTCCATTTCAGTTTCCATGTCCATTTCGTCATCGTCCATGTCATCGTCTAGGTCAATCATATCAACTTCTTCTTCTTCTTGCTCCTTAAGGTAATCGTCTTCGTTTAACGATTCTTTTACTAATTCATGAATTTCTTTCTTCATTGTCGAAGAAAGTATTTCTTTTGCATTAGACTTCATAGTTTCTTCTAACTGTTCCGCCTCGAGCAACGCTTTTTCTAAAATTGATTTACTCACGTTTTTTTATTTTTTTTTTAAAAAGTTTATTAAAAACTCACGCGTTAAAAAGCGCGGTTTTATAATAAATATATTGCTAAGGGAAAAAAACCCGATTTTAGTACTTTTAGTGGGGATTTTTTAAATCTTCAAAAAACTATCTAGTTTCGACATCATAGATAGTGATTTAGTAAACTTATCTTGTTCGACATTATTAGACTCCACCATTTCTCCGGTTTCATCTACTTTATCCGCAGTTTCATCTTCTCTAAATAAATAAGACCCTGGTGTCGATGGTGAGGAGACTAAATCAAAACAAATTAATTCAAAATCTTCCTGTACTTGGTTATACTCACCTTTTTTGGTTAGGGAACCAACACCTCTTGATGAAATACCTAGGGTAACTCCTTGTCTTAATAAATTGGCTGCCATATCTCCAACACATGAAATAACACCGTCTTTTAGATAAGCTGGAGAAGTTAATAATTTTAACTTACCAATTAATCTGTTACCATCCCACCATGTTTCTGTAATAATATGGGAAGCTCGGTCTAAATCTATTAAAGAAGATTCTGGGTGATTTAATTCAGATATAGAACACCCTTTTTTAATTATTTCTTGATACCTATCATTTTCTCTTCTAAGTATAGTTTCTGGGTATACTCTCCCATTTCTATTAGGCGTGTCATATTTTTGTAATATAGCGTGCATATATATTTCACCATCGAAGTCGTCACTTTTCATTTCTGAAATTATATTTTTATTATCGTCAGGGGAAATATATCCGTCATGTTCGACCAATATACCATGACCAATTTCTCTTGCTTCTAAAACTCTCATAGGTTATCTTTTATAATAAATATATTTTTTTATAAAAAAAGATAGATTAGTGAATTTTATATGGCTTATGTTTTGGTTGGGTGGAATTCGAAGTCTTTGGATGTCTTAAAAGATTTGTCTATAATCTCATTTGTTATTAGGTCTACTGAATTTTTTATTTCTTTGGATTTTAAATCTTTTCTATCTTTATGTTGTGTTAAGAATAGGGTAATTTCACACTTCATAAAACTTCGCTTTCCTTTTTTTATGCCACTACTTCTCAAATCTAAGTCTACAATAACTTTTTCTTTAAATGGTGTTTCACCTATCTGGTTATGTACTACACTTTTTATTTTATATTTCATCCTATTAATTTTTTCACCCCACCTTTCTAGGTCGTGTAAGGGTTCAACCCAACTAGATAAATTTAGATATAATGATTTAAATGATTTTACATCTACGGTTCCGTAAGATGTTCTAAAATACTTAGAATTTTTTGTGTTGATTTCTCTGCCTTGTTTTAACATATTGTACTTTTTTTTTACAATAAAATTATAACAATTTGTGGTGGTTAGTTCAAGTCCTCTAGTAAGCCCCTAACCCTAATATACGTTTTTTTGGAAGTTGTAAAAGTTTTAATTTTCTCTTTTGTTTGTACTAATTTTGCTGATAACGACTCATCTTTCGATTCTGATATAAGTTTATTAATACGAGTTAAAGCTATTTCTTTTATAGTGGTGAATTCTTTGTCTAGGGTATTTTCATCCATTAACAAAGTATTTTTTAAAATGTTTTGTTGGGATTCTGTAAGTGAGTTTTCGTATTCCTCTTTATAATTTTTGTTAATCACCATAGACAGTATCTTTGGGTCTATTGGTTTGGTTTCCACTAAGGAATTTCTGTTTACCATATTTTCCACTAATGATTTTTTAGATTTGATGATATGTTCTATATCATTAATGTTTTTAGAAAATATAATTTTGTCTAAGTTATTGTAATTATAGTTTTCCCTAATGACAACTAGCTCCTTTCTTTTTTCTATAATTTTATCCAATAAATTAGTAACTTCAGTAAGTTTGGTTTTTTTGGTTTTTAAATAATTAACAACTTCATTTAAATAACTTTCCCCTTCTTTAATAGAATTGTAATTTTTATTTTCTATTTCATTGTATAAAGTAAAAAATTCTTTAAGTGTGTTAGAGTACTTTAATGCTCCCATTATAACCGATAGATTTTTTTTAAATTCTTTTTTATCCCTAAACGAATTTTCCAAAATACTATCTAAACTTTGTTTGTATATAGCGAAACCTTTCATAATGTATTTTAATAATAAATATATAGATTAGTCTAATAAAGTATCAACTTCATCACTGATAGACTTTATATGGTTTTTATTTCTATTAAATAGGTCTTCTAAACCATTTTTAGATAGTCCTTTACCTTCCATTATTAATGGTAATTCTTTTTGTATATTAAAATTTTCTGCAGCGGCTACTGGTTCTGTAATTTCTTCACCAGCTCCAGGAGCTTCTGTTTCTGGTCCACCCATATCAAAATCTGCTACATCTTCATTACCCATATCCATTCCAGGTTCGTCTGCCACATCCTCACCTTCTTTTGCCGGTGGTTCACCATAAAGTTTATCTAGTGTGTTAAATAACCCAGTCTTTTTTATAGTTTCTGGCGTTAATTCTAACTCTTTAGATACTGCTTTTTCAAACCTTTGTTGTTGTAAATCTAATTTTATTTCTTCATCACTCCACCCAAGAATAAACTTCTTAGCCCAAGTACTAGAAACAGGTGCAATACCATTACCAGGGTCACTAACCGCATCTTTATATAATGTTACTTTGGTTTGGAACTGTTCTAATTTTAGTAATTCTGCCTGACTAGAAGGATTTGTCAAACCTAACGAAAAATTTTCTAATTCGTCTTCAAACCCTAAAACATATAAATGAATAATAGCTATTTTATTTAATTCTTGTATTATAGCTTTTTGTATTCTATTAATTGTTCTTGCAAATCTAATATCTAACAACGCTAAATTTTTCCCCTCACCAACTACCTCTTCAAAACCCAAAAAAGCTTTAGGTATTCTTAATGAGGCTAATAGTTTTTTCTGTATATACTCTATATCAGCAATTTCACTTAGATTTGTCGCTCCCGGTAATGTATCTATAGGGCTTGCTGCAGCAGGGTCTCTAACTGGTATAAAATAATCTTGGTCAACAGCCATTTGGTTCATTCTTAAATCTACGTTACCGTTTTGTGGGTCTACGACTGGGTCTCTTTTAAATTTGTTAGCTACTTTTTGAATGTAGGCTTCCACATCTTTATCATCCATATTACCAACGAAAACTTTAAATACTCTTCTTTCTGGAGCTCTGGAAGTTCTATAGACCAACATTGCGTCTTCCGCTAGTAATAGTTGTTTCCATATTCTTCGGGCTTTTTCTAACATAGACGTACCGTACGGTAATCTCCTATCATCACCCAATAATCTAAAATGAGCTAGTTCCCATGAGTTAAACACGATATCCTTATCTTTCCACCTAAACTCTACTTTATCAGACTTATCATCAGGTTGTGCATTGTGTTGATTTACATATATGTCTTTTTCAGTTCTTTCTATTTCTATATTTGGTAATTGGTTACATCCTATGATACCTTTTTCAGGGTCAATCTTTAAATAGACAAAGTTATCTCCGTACTTACACACATTTCTAATCCACATAGGTAAGTTAGTATTTATATCCATAACATTATTAAATAAATCCCCCAATATAGATTTTATCCTACTAGATTCGGAAAAAATAGATAACATATATCCTTTTTCTGATGGTGTTGTGCATTCCTCAGCATATATGTCTAATGCAGCAGAAATTTCTGGTGTGAATTCCATAGATTCGTAATCATAATAAGAAGCGAGTCTATTTGGTTCATAGTAGATAGATTTAGTGTATAACTCATTATCTATTTTTTGCCACTGATTAGCTAAAAATAAACTTTGTTGAATTTGTAATTTTTCTTTATCAAAGTCAGCTTTTGAGTCTGTTTTTAGAATGTCTCCCGAACCAACCTTAAATTGTTGGTATGTCGGTTCTGTTTTTGTTGGACCTCCAGGACCAAATAATTTCGTTAACCTTTGATATATTGTAAATTCTGCCATGTGTTAATAATATTAATTTATTTATAAATAGTAAAATATTTACTATCTTCTTTTGCCAAATAACCAAGCATTATCTTTATACATTTGTTGTGTGTCTTTTTCTGGGTTTACTGGTATACCCCATAATGACGCATTTTGTTGTTGTGTGGGCCCATTAGAGGTATTTCTACTCACATTAGAGTCTGTAGTCCAACTATCTATCATAGCTTTTGTCATACTATCCGCTTTATGTATTTGACTAAAGGAACTTTCCCCAACATATAAAGCCATAGCTATTGCCATAATTAAATCATCATGTTTACCTTTCATATGATTAGGTTTTCCATTTATATAAACAAAAGTATATAATTCATTTAATAATCTTTTTGACCTAATAATAAATTTATGTCTAAGAGCCTCTTCAAAAGAAGCTACTATTTGAGTTCTTTTATTGTTAAATGCTAGTCCTGGTGTTTTTGTACCTTCGTTTGGGTTGTACTTCCACTTATCAGCTGTATTCATACCTTCAACATACAAATCTTTATATCCTAATTCTTGTAATTTTCTAGAAGTTGCTACACCCATACCCCCAGTAATGTCAGTAACTACATAAGCTTTATACATACTACCCCATTTATATATAATATCTGCAGCTAAATCTGGTGGTATTTTTCCCAAATATTCTGCTACTTGACATCTAGTATCAAAGTCTATAATTACTATAGACGTGAAATCTTCCGCGTCACCCCTACTTACATCACACCCTAAAATGTATCTATGACCTTCTATTGGTTTTTCCCAAATCCACATTTGATTTCCAACGAACATATCTTCAGGGTCTCTAATATCTTCATTTTTTATTTTATCTATTGTTTCTACTGGAATAACATTATCCCCCGAACCTAAAAACGCACTTTCTAATTCTTGTGAAACCTTTCTTCTATCATATTTTAATTTTTTAACCATACTCTCAAACCAAGAAGAACACGGTCTATACCCATCTTGTATCAAGTTTTCAAATTTAGACAAATCTTTTTCGTATATAAATTCACTTTGGTCAAAATCTTCAATATTTAGTAAAAAGTGTACGATATCTTTTGTTTTCACCCAATATAAATCTTTTGTAAATCTAGGGTCATTTTCCCAATGAAGTTCAGAAATGTGAAAACTATTTAAACCTTTTATAGATTGTTCGTATATTTCATAATAAATTTTATCATAACCGTTAGGTGTGGATATTACAATTACTTTACCCCCTGTAGAGAGGGATGCCATACACGCAGCCCAGAAATCATCTCCAGCTTCTATATACGCAGCCTCGTCAAATATTAATGTTGTTGGTGTGAATCCTCTAAGTGCGTCAACAGACGTGGCTACAGCTTTAACTTCACTACCATTGTTTAGTTTAAAATGTTTTTGTGAATCTTTTTCTTTCGAGAACCCAACATTAATCCAGTCGGGCCATTGATTTAAAAACCCTCTAACTTTATTAGCAAATTCAGAAGCTGTATCTAATTTATTAGCAATAATTAGAATTTTTTCTGGTTTAGTTTTGGATGCAAATTGTAGTTTTTTTGATACCCAGGCAGCTGTTGCGGTGGATACACCAGCTTGTCTATATTTTTTAGTTATATTGTCATTATATTTTTCAAAATTAGATAACATCATTTCCTGTTCTGGAAATAAATTAAATGGAACATACTTGGATTGTGTATTGTCGTAGGTTTCTAGGTAGGTTTTTATTGCATAATTAGTATCCTGTAAACATCTAGCATATTCTTGTATTAACTCTTCTTGTGTCATATACTATAAATATTAATAAAATATTAAGGTAACTAAAGGTTGTATAAAAAGTCTTTTTCTGCTTTTGTTAAAGATTCCATTCCAGATTTATTAATTTTATCTAAAATAGTGTCCACGTCTAATTGTTGTGGTTGTTCTTCTGTGGGTGTATCCACTACTGTTGGGGTAGACACTTCACCGGAAGCATCTTCATAATCTTCTTGTTTTAGTTGGTTGACTATCTCGTCAATCATTTTTTTAACCTGGTCTTTACCTTGTTGGCTACCTGATAGTATTTCTTTAGCTAGGGCAAGGAATTGTTCTGCCTCTAAACTTACAAATTTAAAATAAAAATAATTTTTAATTCTTTTTTGTTCGTCCACATCAAAGAAATCATCTGGATATACTTCTAGAAATTTTTCCCAAATTACTGGTCCTAATCGTAAATCCCAAATTTCAGCTGGTAAAGTATCCTCCATACCAATCACTTCTTGAGCCATGTCTGGGTCAGATGGTAGTCCGTGAGCGGAAACATACTCCATAACACCCTTATATAATTCATGTACTAATATAGGAAACATTAATCCCTTTGCTTTAATTGTAGGTGGGTCTGTTTCTAAGTCTAATTCTTCTTTTCCAGCCATAGCTTGTTCTGCACCACCCCCACCAATCATACCTTCCATATCTGGCATTACCCAATACATTAAATCATTAACTGACATTACTATAGAATATAATCCAACTAAATCTGGATTTATATCATTTAATCTTTCATTTACTAAGTGGTACATGTAGTGAGCTTTTTTTGCTGACCCCTGTATTAAAGAATTTATAAATCTTCTTTTTTGTTTTTCTAAATCTAATTTTTGTAACCTTTTAGCAGCTTCATCCTCAATTTCAAAATTAGGAAATTCAGGTTCTTTCTTTTTCTTTTTTTCTTTAGGTTTTTGTTGCATTCCCGACATATTAGGTTTTTCCAGTTTTGCGTCAAACTGTAAATCACCTTCAGGTATACCCATTTCACCAACAACCAACTCTACTGCAAGATTTTCTAAAACTTCTTTATTTTGTGATTCTATTTGTAATATTCTTTGAGCTGCTTGCATTAACATTGGTTGTAGAGACATGAAAGTTTGTGGGTCTATATTTTCTACCCCTGTCGCATCTTTTACTTTTTGTACAACATCTTGAAATCTTTGGGATGCGATTAACTCTTCAAAATTGTCCGGAATCCCATCTTTATCTACGTCTGGAAATGCTTGGTGTCCACCTAGGGGGTGGTCTTGAGATTTTAACTTACCTTCAATGTCTGGGGACATTCTTTCACGACCATCACCGTAGTCAATCGGTGGTGCTTCATTAAGTTTTTTCTTAGCCATGTTGTGTTAGTGCTTTTCCTAAATTAGTTGATGTTAACCAATCTGGTAAACTTGAGTCACCGCCTTTAGCTTTTGGGTTTGGTTTGGTTTTTGGTTTTTGGAATGGACCTCTTCTTTTTTTCTCACCTGGTCTAGTTGGTGCAATAGTTGGTGTTTTTAAAGGTGCTGGTGCTGTAGTTGCTTCTGGTGCTCCTATATACTCACCACTTTCATCCCTATCAGTTTCTGTTAACTCTATCTCACCTATAGGGTTTCCGTTTAATTTTATATTGCCTTCTGGACATATATTTAAATCTATGTTTTGTTCAATACTTTTTAAATAACCGTTTAAGTGTCCGTCATCTTCAAAATTATCAACAATAACTTCCATAGGTGGTTCCATCTCATTACCTAATTCAACAACCATGTTAAAAGAATCCTCTTGTTCTGGTGTTCCTATGGTGTGGTTTTCTTTTATTTGTTTTTTACTTGTGGTTTCGTGAACTGCTTTTAAAAACTCTAACTTACTAATTTCTGGTAATTGGTCTGATTCTACAAGAGAAGTTATCCAATCTTCTAACATTATTTGTTCTGTTACTTTATTAGGTAGTTTGTTAGGGTTGGTGGTTTTAGTATAATCCTCAATCTGGGATAAGGTCATTTCTTTTGCTGCTTTAAGTACGGCATTATCGTTTCTACCGTCACCACAATCTTTGTACTTACTAGTTTTACATTTATGAACTAACTGATAGAATCCGTACTGTGATTGTGATACTGCTTCTTCCTCTACTTCTTTTTCCCTTAGTAGTGGTGTCCCATCAATATCTACATCTGGATTACCAGTATCATCAGTTTCTATATCTTTTTCCTCTTCGGTTTCAGTCTCCTCTAATTCAGCTGCTTTTGCCATATATAAGGAAGCAAGCTCTTTTTCTTTTTGTTTTATATCTTTTTCATCAACTTGTTCAGTAAAGACTTTTTTACTTAACTGTTTTAGTTGTTCGTCTGAAAACAAAGATAGGGTTCTATGTGTGAACCCTTCCTGTAAAAATCTATTAATTAAAGTTTTTCTCTTGTATGACATTATCTAGTGTTTTATCAAATTTTAAAATTATATCTCGTGAATATAGTTTATTCACAACTGTTTCTTTATTTTCCCCAAAATGAAAAACTAATCTTTCCTCCTCTCCATTTTCATATTTATCTTCATAGGTTTCCCATCCTAAAGCTATAACATTATCAAGAGCGTACTCCATACTAAAATAATCAGAATTTTGTACCAAATCTAATTTTATGTTAGTCCCCTCTAGTACCCCTACTGTTTTGATGTACTCAACTTCTGGTGGACCTGGTTTTCCGTGAGCTGGTACAGCATCCCAATCATCACCCCACAATTCTTCTATACTTTCACCAAATATAAATTCGTAAATATTTTGTCCTTTATAATTAGGTCCAAGTTCATTTACAAATAAAAGTTTCATTTACTTAATTTTACCGTTTTTTGAGATGAGAACTTTTTCGTTGTTGGAAACAAAGACTAGTGAACCTCTTTTTGTTTTACCATTTAAATTAAATCCTTTATTTTCTTTAATAAATTTTTTAACACTCATCTCTTGTTCAACACTAGAGCATTTATTTAAAATATGTTTAATTTTATTAACTTTATTTATACGTTCTGTTATATAAGTTTTTGGGTCTGTTTTAGGTTTTTTATCTTCTACGTATGATTCTAGTAATGCTCCTACTCTATTTTTTAAAGACTCCATAGCCATAGTGTCTTCGTCTTCCATCTCAAAGTCATCATCACCCATTTCCATTTCTTCACCACCTTCTTCATCAAAGTCTAAATCAACGTCCACATCCATTTCTTCTTCGTCACCATAAGATGTTTCATCTTCTTCAAATCTATTTAAAACATCTTCTCTATCTTCTTCATCTAAATTATCCAACTCAACAGCTGAAATAATTGAATTTAAAACATACTTGATATCTGCACTTCCTAACTCTTCAGCGACATCACGTAATTTTTGACCTAATTTACCGGTTAGTTTCTGAATTGGTTTCATAAACCCTTCCATTTCTTCTTCGTCACCTTCAGTACCCATAACATCTAAATCTTCTTCTTCGTCTCCCATATCTAGGTCCATATCTAAATCCATTTCCTCTTCACCTTCTTCATCACCCATATCTAAATCCATATCTACATCCATATCCACATCAGTTTCATCTTCTGGTACTTTTAATACAAATTTTTCCTGTTCTTCCATTTCTTCTTCACCAGTTACATTCTTTAAAGCTTCTTTCGACGCAAACTGTTCATTAGAAACCACAGTCTTGTATTGTTCATACATAGAAATACCTTCACCACCATTGTGTTCTTCATTTAAAGGTTTAAAAATTAGATTCATTCTTTTTAAAGCTGAACCATAACTTCTAAATCTGTCTTTTTTCTTATTCATCGGACCACTAACATAATCTAACGTAGATTCATTTAACCCACTTTTTAAATAATATCCATCAAACTCCTGTACAATAGCGTAAACATTACCGTCAGCTCCTTTTTTTGTAAAAGAAGTAGTTTGTGTGTGGTATTCTTTATTTTTTTGTACTTCCCCGTACTGAGCGATTTCCATAATTCTTTTTATCTTATCGTCTCCCTGTAATTTTTCACTACCTATAGGTTTTAATCTTCCCATTTTAATTTATTTTTTAATTTTTTTATTTTAACTATTTAAACCCCCACCACCAATAATGGTTGAGCGGAACATTTTGGTTATACCTGAAAATTGACCACCGGGATTGTAAATATCATAAATATTACTATCACTACCACCGGAAAATATTTCATTACTACATGCACATGAATAACACAAAAACACTACTTTTGCGTCGGTACTCCCTATACCACTTGGTGACATTACTAAATCTATAGTATCACCAACAACAGGTAAATTTATTGTTACACCATCATATGTAAAAGAACCACTTGCTGCTGTAGCATATGCACTAGTACATTTATAATCTTTATACGCAGCAGTAGTAATAAGATTACCCCCTACTGGTACTGTTGGTGTTGATGAGCCTCCGTAATTTCCTCCAGCCATAATTAATTAATTATTTTATTATAAATATATCTAAATAGAAGAAACTTTTCCTTCCATTGTTAGAGTTTGGTCAATTAGGTCGTTTTTTACGTCATTTAACTTTTTTAAATACTCATTTCTCCTTAAAAACTTAAAACTTAAGTTTTCATATGAGTACTCACCTTTATTAGCAAGACCACTCCCCCTATATTTTTTTAATTTATTTTTTAAACGTGAAATTTTTTCTAAAACTTTTTCTGGTTCTTCTTTTTTAGCCGCTCTTTCTATCGCGTCTATTTTATCCATAAAATTTTTAGATTTACTAAGAACTTTTTTTGTATCTATTTCCACATCTTCTTCTTTAGTTGGTGTGTTAATCCATTCGTCATTTAATACTGAATATACCCCACTAGCAAAATGTGGTTCACTACTATCTTGTACATATATCTCAACATCGAAATCTTTTGCTGTAACATCTCTAATTGAGTTCCAGATAATTCTACGACTATCTAAATATTTTTTTAAGAGTGATGATTGGTTCCCACCAAAATCCATTATAATGTGTAGGTCAACATCCGAAAAATCGGACCAATTATAATTAGATAGTGAACCTGTTAATGTTACGTCATCAATATCTAAATCCACATCTACAAAATTAGCGTAATCTTCAACAACTTTAAGAAGGGCCTGTCTGATATCTTCATTTAATTTATAAGTACCGTTGTTCTCCTCCCAGAATATAGGATTTAATTCTTCTTGTACCTTAAAACTTTTTATTATTTTTTTATTTGTATCCATTACCTATAAATACTTCAAAACTATTACTAGGATAATTTTTTGTATTTATAGTTTTTAGATATATTTTTAGAAAAGTACGAACCTTGGCTTTCTGCCATTCTCATCTTAGTAAATTCTTTTAGTGGGACCTCACTATATGAGTACTTCCCACCCTTTTTAAATTCCATTACCAATTCTTGAGTTGTGGTATCATATTCAGAATATTTTAAATTAGATGAATCATATTCATTAATTATTAGTTTACCTTTTATTTTTTCTGATTTTATAGCCATGGGTTATTGTGGTTGTGTTACCTGTGTTGGAGCTTTGTTAATATTAGGACTAGTTTGCTTAGCGTTTAACTGTTGTAAAGTTTGTTGCATTTGATTTAGAATTAGTGTTAGATTTTTTACATTGTTATTTACCTGGTCAATCTTTTCCTCAATACCTAATCGTCTCATTGGATTTTTTTGAAAGTGTCTAACCCTTTGGATTAACTCTTCTGGTGTTCTAAAATCCCTATTGGGTACCCAAATTTCTTCTTGCATTAAAATAGTTGGTGTTATTCCTATTCCGGTTAATCTAACCAATTCATTCCATTCTACTTGATTTTCGGACGCGTTTATTTCTTCGTACGTAATGTTTGCCCCATCTAAAGAATCTTTTATCTTTTTACAATAGTGACATGTTGGGTTTGTGTATAATTTCATAATCTTTTTTTTTAAATTTATTAATATAAAAAATGAAAGGAAACATTAATTGTCCCCTTTCATTTCACTAATTTACTTTACCTCTTCAAATTCCACATCAGTAGACTCATTAGTCATATCCTCAGTTGGTTGTGGTTCTTCTGTTTCTTGGTATAGTTTTGTACTGATTTCTTGCCAAGTAGAATTAAGTTTTTCGGTTAGGTCCTCAACACCCTCCATATCTTCAGACTTTATAACATCTTTTAACTCATTTATGTTATTTTCTAATCTAGACTTATCAACATCCTCTAACTTATCACCAAATTCCTCAATTTGTTTTTCGGTTTGGAATATGAGGGAGTCCGCTTCATTAATCTTATTAATTTTTTCTAACTTTTCGTTATCTGCTTTTGCGTTTACTTCCGCTTCTCTTTTCATCCTTTCAATTTCTTCTTCGGATAAACTACTACCGGATTCTATTTTTATATTTTGCTCTTTACCAGTACCCTTATCCACAGCTTTAACATCTATAATCCCATTTGCATCAATGTCGAAAGTAACCTCAATCTGAGGAATACCTCTTTTTGCTGGTGGTAAGTCAGTTAATTGGAATCTACCCAACGTTCTATTGTCAGTAGCTAATGGTCTTTCACCTTGGAGTACATGAATATCTACAGCTGGTTGATTATCTACAGCTGTTGAAAATATTTGACTTTTGGATGTTGGTATGGTTGTGTTCGCATCAATAAGTTTAGTCATTACCTGTCCCATAGTCTCAATACCTAGTGATAGTGGGGTCACATCTAATAGTAGTACGTCATTTACATCACCCGCTAATACACCCCCTTGTATTGCAGCACCCATCGCTACAACCTCATCTGGGTTAACACCTTTAGATGGTTTTTTCTTAAATAATTTTTCTACAGCTTCTTGTACCGCTGGTATCCTAGTAGAACCACCAACTAATAAAATTTCATTAATATCACCAACTTTTAATCCAGCATCTTTTAAAGCCTTTCTACATGGGGTTAAACTTCTTTTAACTAAATCCTCAACCATAGACTCAAATTTTGCTCGAGATAAATTACGTACCAAATGTTTAGGCCCAGTACTATCTGCTGTAATATATGGTAAATTAATTTCAGTAGTAGTAGAGTTAGATAGTTCTACTTTTGCTTTTTCAGCAGCCTCTCTTAATCTTTGTAATGCTGCAGCGTCATTAGAAATATCCATATTATTTTCATTTTTAAATTCTTCTAGTAACCAGTCTATAATTTTTTCATCAAAATTATCACCCCCTAAATGTGTATCCCCATTAGTTGACTTAACCTCAAAAACACCATCACCTAGTTCCAGTATAGAAACGTCAAAAGTACCACCACCAAGGTCGTACACCGCTACAGTCATATCTTTATTTTGTTTGTCCATACCATAAGCAAGTGCTGCTGCTGTAGGTTCATTAATAATTCGTAGCACATTTAATCCTGCTATTTCTCCAGCTTCTTTTGTTGCGTTTCTTTGTTCATCATTAAAATATGCTGGTACTGTTATAACAGCATCAGTTACTTTTTCTCCCAAATACTCTTCAGCTGTCTTTTTTAAATTTTGTAAAACTACTGCAGATATCTCCTGTGGAACATAAGATTTGTCGTCTACTTTTATAGTTACAATACCTTTATTACCTTTTACTACAGAGTAAGGCATTTTTTTAGCTTCTTTATTTATTTCACTAAACTTACTACCAATAAATCTTTTAACAGAATATATTGTGTTTAGTGGGTTAGTTACAGCTTGTCTTTTTGCTGGGTCCCCAACGCTACGGTCACCTTCTTTAAATGACACAATAGAAGGTGTTGTTCTTTTACCTTCTGAATTCACCACTATAACTGGTGAGTTTCCCTCAATTACAGAGACACATGAGTTTGTTGTCCCCAAATCAATTCCAATTACTTTTCCCATTTTTTAATTTTTTTTATTTTTTATTGTTTATGAAATTATTTTCATTACTTTTGTAGTACAAATAGTATACCATTAGAATCAATAAGTCAACCTGACACTAACATTTAAAATGTTATGACATTTTGTCATATATTGATTATTAATAGAAATATAGTAAATTTAAATAAAAAAGAATATGATAGATTTTAGTAGTTCAGATGCAGATATGGAAGAAATTGGTGGAGGTGAGGAGTTTAAGTCCGAAGTCAGTGATAGTAAGACACCAATCCTAGATAATTTTTCTAGAGATTTAACCCATTTAGCTTCCATGGGAAAATTAGACCCTGTAGTTGGTAGGGATGATGAAGTTAAACGTATAGTTCAGATTTTAGCTAGACGAAAAAAGAATAATCCCGTTTTAATAGGGGAACCTGGAGTTGGTAAGACTTCCGTTGTGGAAATGTTAGCTTCACTAATTCACCAGGGTAAATGTCCGAGAAATTTACTAGATAAAAGAATTGTTCTTTTAGAACTTTCGTCTTTAGTTGCGGGTACCAAATATAGAGGTCAGTTTGAAGAAAGAATGAAAGCTGTAATAGATGAGTTAAGGGAAAATAAAAATGTTATAATTTTTATCGATGAAATTCATACTGTAATTGGTACTGGGAATTCTTCTGGGAATTTAGACGCGGCCAATATATTTAAACCACCATTAGCAAGAGGAGAAGTACAATGTATAGGTGCGACCACACTTGATGAATATAGAGAAAAGATAGAAAAGGATGGGGCTTTAGAAAGAAGATTTCAAAAAGTGACTATAGAGCCACCTAGTAAAGAAGAGACTATAGAGATATTAAAGAGTATAAAGTATGTTTATGAAAATCACCATAATGTTAGTTACGATGATGAGTGTATTGAATTGTGTGTGAATTTGTCGGACCGTTATGTTAGTGAACGTGCTTTTCCAGATAAAGCGATTGATGTGTTAGATGAGGTGGGTGCTAGAGTTCAGGTAGAAATTAAGTTTCCTAAAGCTATAGAAAAACTTAAAGAACAAATAGATACTGTAAAACAAGAAAAAATTCATGTTGTTAAATCACAAAACTATGAAAAAGCAGCAGATTTACGTGATTCTGAAAGAAAATTAACCCACAAGTTATCTTCAGTTAGTAAAGCGTGGGAAGACAAACAAAAACTTAATAAAATTCCTGTAACCCCATCAGATGTAATGGAAGTCGTTTCTAAAATAACTAAAATTCCTTTAACTAGATTAAATAGAAGTGAAAAAAATAATCTACTTAATCTAGATAAGCAACTAAAAAAACAGGTAGTGGGTCAAGAAAAAGCGGTAGACACCATAGTAAAATCAATAAGAAGAAATTCTGTTGGTATAAAGGAGTTGAATAAACCTGTTGGTTCTTTTATTTGTTTGGGACCTACTGGGTGTGGTAAAACTCATTTAGCTAAAAAATTAGCGGAGTTAATGTTTGGTTCTGAAGAATCTATGATAAGAGTTGATATGTCTGAGTTCCAAGAAAAACATTCTCTATCTAGACTTATAGGTTCACCTCCTGGATATGTGGGGTATAATGAGGGTGGTCAATTTACGGAAAAAGTAAGAAATAATCCCTACTCTTTAGTTCTTTTTGATGAGATAGAAAAAGCTCATGGAGACATTTTTAATATACTTTTACAAATTTTAGATGACGGATATGTTACAGATGCTTCTGGAAGAAAAATTAATTTTAGAAACACTTTAATATTAATGACCTCGAATATTGGTGTTAAGACATCACAGGAGTTTGGAAGAAGTTTAGGTTTTACGACCAAGGCTAACGAACAAACCGACAAAGAACATACCAGAAGTATAATTTCAAAATCTTTAAAAAACACTTTTAATCCAGAATTTTTAAACCGTTTAGATGATATAATAATCTTTGAGGAGTTGGAGAGTAACGATATTAAGAAGATTGTTAAAATAGAACTTGGTCATTTAAGTACTAGACTTGGGGATAAAAAATATTCTATTAAATTTGGTCCTAGTGTAGTAGATTATATTTGTGAGATTGGTTATGACAAGAAGTTTGGTGCTAGACCACTTAAGAGAGCTATACAGTCTGAGATTGAGGACTTTATATCTGGGGAGATTTTAAAAGGGTCTCTAAAAGAAAATACCAACTATACTTTGGGATATGTAAAATCTACCGAGAAATTTAAATTAACGGAAAAACCAAATTAGTAAGATATTTATGGGTAATGAAATTTATAATAACACAAAAACAATCTAAACTATTAATTAAGGAAGCTCTAGGTGTTCCCAAATCAATAGAGTTCTGGGTGGATACTTTTTCTTCTTTAATTAAAGATGGATTACTAATGTTATTATCTTCAGAAGATAAAGAGGTTTTTTTTAATGGTGGTGACGTACAAAATAAAGCGGTCGAGTTTGGATGGAATAATAGTAGTGAACATTTTAAGTCGTTTCCTCTCGCAGAACCTAATCTAAATTTAGTTATTAATGTGGTCCCAGACCAACAAATTAAAAAAGGTGATGATTATATACAAAACGCTTCTTTTAATACCGAAGAAATGGATATACGAGACGCTACCTTTGACGATGGAACCACCACTACATTATTTGTTGGTGGTACAATTAACATAGAAATTAGTATCCCCGAATCTTCTTATGAGAATGGTGATTTTGTTGAGTTGTTTGATACTGACATAAAACCTTATGTAGAAGCTGTTTTATTCCATGAATTAACACACGTTTTAGAATTTTATAATCGTGTTATTAGTGGTTCTGCGTCAATGAATTTTGAACAGGTTGCTAACCTAACTCAAATGTTAAATAAAATGGGAGCTGTTGACGATTGGGATGAACTAATGTTTTTAATTTACCTCCACCTCTCTTTTGAATTGAATGCTAGGGTTTCAGAAGTATATGGGTTATTAAGAAGTAAACAAATAACTTCTAAGGACGAGTTTATTGAGTTTTTGAAGAGTTCGCGTGCTTTTTCTTACGCTAAGAGACTTAAAAACTTTAGTGTAGATAAATTTATAAAAGACCTTGAGGTACCTCAATCTACCATAGATAGAATTAGAGAGTATGACGGTAAGGTTACACCCATAGAAGAAATTAAAGATTTGGTATTACGTCAACTTATTGATAATTGGTCAGAAACCTACCAATCCTTTTTGGCTGACTTTTCAGCAGACGAAAATTTAAAAATACCACAACTCTCCCAAGAAGTAACATCCTCACCAGAAAATTTTCTTAAATTCTGGGAAAAAAGATTTAATAAAGCAGGAGAAGACTCAATTAGAAAAATTTCTAGATTATATTCTTTAGTTTAGTTTGGTGGCGTAATATTTTTTTCTTATCTTTGTAGTATGAAATTAGAAAAAGCAAGAAATATAGCCCTTAAGTTGATGAGACAACACGGTCTTTCTGATTACACTTTTAAGTGGGACAGAGCCGTTCGTAGATTTGGTTGCCACAACGGTAGATTAAAAACACTTTCACTTTCTAGACCTATGACTCAGCACGAAACTAACGAAAAAAGAGTAATTAATACTATTCTTCATGAAATTGCACATGGACTAGATTATAAAAACAGAGGATATTCAAATCATGATGCCGAGTGGAAAAGAGTAGCTAGGTCTATAGGTT
>WLWE01000076.1_pt1 | contig 75491 bp, 56 predicted proteins | sample 6718301 | NCBI WGS metagenome assembly WLWE01 (sample SAMN12718691, study PRJNA515312) | sponge metagenome | isolation source: marine sponge | host: Mycale hentscheli | place: New Zealand: South Island, Marlborough, Capsize Point | collected 2003-05-01
TCATCAAGGATATGTATTGAGCACCGCCCCATCCAAAATCTGTCATAGCCAGACCTCATCCACCCGGTCCGCAGGAAACACCTCGATAAGTCTCATTTTCCCCGTTGTTTACAGGCCGGCCGGGGCCAATGAAATAATCACTTGTTTTTTTTGGTAATACGGAATACCTTAAATTCATGATTTCGTTTTTGCACTCATTACCCGTCTCACTGCTATGCGACGCCTCCTTGTAACACTGTTACTGTCCGCTTTTATCCCCGTCTCCGTACTGGGCCATGCGGGTTTCCAGGTTCTAGGCATCCATTCTCATTGTGAGTGCCATACTTCCAACACTTCCAGTGACCAGCACCAAGCAAACACGTGCAGCCATCATAACCATGGGCATCACAATCACAGCCATGATGTGGTTTCGGAAGCAAGGGAGAATCACTCACACCATGATTCGCAAGAACACTCCCACTCTCCGTCTCGTGAATCCCAAGACTGTGTCTTGTGTCAGTTCTTGAGCTATGCGAAGGCTCAAACCAACCATACATTCACGCCTGAATGTATCTGCTCTCTTGTTATTCAAAAATTGGTCTACTCGAACGACCTTTTCATGGTCTTCGATTATTCACTACGACCAATCCCTCGTGGTCCGCCTGCTCTCAACGCGTAGCGTCTATTGCACCACGAAAGTTTCTCGGGATTGAACCTCGAGATTCTGCGCACCGCTGTATCGAACTGACCAGTTCCTGCACGATGCGTCTTCAAGAGTGGCGATGTCGACGCTCCTGTTCCCACCCGGGTCTGAAACAGGACTCCACGGGTCCATTTGTTTACTGCCCCCTCTTAAATGTATCGCGAATGCCTCACCAGCACATTTTCGGAAGGACAATCTCATGGCAACAACAGCCGATTCATCAACACTCCCAATGCCGCGCCAGTCAGTTCTTTATCACTGGCTGATATCCCACAACTTTTGTGGTTGGGCTGATCCGTTAGTTGCTAAGGTCAAGACTCCACTCGGCGCACTTATTATTGCATTTTTCGTTGTCCTCATGCTTGGGATTGCAGTTGGCACAGGCATGTTCTGGGCAGCTGGCACAATCTTTTTCATCGGCATTGTGGGCACACTTTGGCCGGCGCTCACCATCCGTGGACTTCGTGGCAACCTCGAATTCAATCGGAGACGAACTCGCGAATACGAGCCCGTGCAGACTGCACTCACACTCGAGAATCACTGGCCGTGGCCAACATGGGGTGTAACGTGCAGGCAGGATCTTTCCGAGGGAGATGCAGCTGCATGTGGTGGCATACCCGGTGGTGGGAAAGCTACATTCACCACTTCATTCACCCCGCGAAAAAGAGGTCTCTACCCATCGTCTAAACCTGCCCTCTCGACTGGCTTTCCTTTCGGCATCTACAGCCATTCTCGGCCAACCACCGTCACAAATAGACTCATCGTATGGCCTCGTACAGTTTCTTTAAGGAGCCTCATCGATAGCGCTGAGACTAGACCATCAGAAGATCGATTTACAGATGCTCGCTGTGGTGAATCTGGTGATGTATTAGGAACTCGCCCCTTCCGAAACGGTGATTCACTTCGTCGAATCCACTGGCCCCAAACCGCCCGAACAGGCACGCTTGTCGTCTGTGAACGCCAGGCGCCAGCAACATCAGCAATCCGGATCGTGTTCGATACAGACCCGTCTGTCCACGAATCATTTGGGGGAGAAAACAGCCTCGAATGGGTAATTCGAATCGCTGCAAGTATTGCTGCGGCATATCACGAAAAACAAGCATCCGTTGAATGCTGTTTTGGTGACCAGGTAATTCAAATTGCTTCTGGTGGGAATGGTCTTACAAGTTTTTTTGACCACCTTGCCAGTTATGAATCAAGGGTGGCCTCACTCTCTCAAACGACCACCAACGGCAGTTCAATGAAACGGCCCAACCGGCAGAAGCCACGAGTGGATAGAGGCGTCTTTCAAGTCAGGATCACCACATGCCTCGGCCTGCTCAACACGCCAGAGCACCAGTCTGTTCAAGGTGACCAGCTATGCATTGTGCTTTCGAAAGGACCCTTGAAAGATTCGGAAAGTATTGGCCACACAAAAACCGGACGAATACTCTGGATACGATCGACTGACGACCCTCTTCGCGAATTTAAACAGTCGTGGGAAAGGCTCTGTCATGTTGGATAAATCTTTTTATGGGCCAAACCCAGACTCATATCGTCACAAGGCCGTTCCACGTCACACGACAGGCTGGCTTTGTCTTGCGATGGCAATACTTGCCGCAGCGGGTGTCGATGCCGCGGGTTTCGGTCTCGTTGTTCCTCCTCATCCAGCGTCTTTCCTGAAAGCCTCATGTACACTTACGGCAATCATCATCGTACTCGCCGAAGGTGTCAGAAGGTTTGCACCCGGCCTTGGTGAAACCAATACGTCGCGACATCTTTGGGCAGCGGGCATCACGGTAGTGGGATGTCTTATCGAAATACCCATTCGGATCTATTTTGAAGCCCCTCACCTGATGGACTCCTTCCTGCTGACGCTACTGAGGAATGCCATGATTGGACTTGCAACATTGTCTCATCATCCTTTGGCTCAGGGTCCAGCGGTGGCACTAAGCGTCTTTGTGTTTGTCTTCGCCTCTGCATGCTTTGATGCTTCAGAGAGTACGTTGCCATGGTGCAATTATCTTTCTGTAATTTTTGCTCTTTTAGCTATTTCCTGGCTGGGTGCTCGATATTGGGAACAACTTACGATCAACACGGCTTCCACAGTCATTCACCGAAAACGACCATGGTGGACACCGGCGCTTGCAATTCCCCTTGCCCTCCCTCTCTTATTTCCTGCCACCGCTGGACGTCTTATTGCCACCGAAGGATGGCTCCCTACCTCGGGTGGCGGTACTGATTCATCGCCGATGGCCCGTGATGGCATTGGTGACGGTGACCTTCTCGTCGCTGGTCTTGATAATATCCGTAGTTTTGCCCCAATAGAAAACGCCCCTTTCGCCGCCTCCCACGACCCTACACTCTATGACGTTTTTGATGAAAGCTATAACGAAGCAGTTTTTACAAAAAAGAAGCGACAAAAAGTCATAAGTCTGGCACCGGAAATCCGCGCGCTCACCGAAAACCACCGTATGGCACAAAGTAAGAAAGGATCTCGAGAATTCTCAACGGTTCGAAGACCAGGAGAAGCAACGACTAAGTCAATCTCGGGAATCAACAGCGATGCCTTGCTTTACGTACGTGGTCGCCTGCCCCTCCACCTCAAACTCGAATCTTTTGACATTTATGATGGTGACGCGTGGTCAGCCGAAGAACTGTCCGGCACATTGCCAGAATTGACTCTCGATACGATAGCTGATCGCCCCTGGCTCCGAGTTGGTATCGAACCGAAGGCCCACGATCCGCATGCCGAAACGGAAATACATTCGATTAAGATCATTAACCTCAAAACAAATCGTGTACCGACGCCAATCCAACTCACTGGTGTATCAATTGACAAAATCAACCGCTCTGACTTCTTTCGGTGGGAGCAACCTGGGATCGTTGCTGTTGACAGAGACACCATCCCTGATCTGACCACGCTGCATGTGCAGTCACGTGTTGTTGACGTTCGGAAACTTACTAAACGGGATCACTCGGGCGTTTTTGCACCCAAGCGATACCGGCAATTTGATGATGGAAATTCCTCAGATCGTGTTCGAGCATTGGCCCTGCAATGGACGGCCGGACTGCCGAAAGGCTGGCCTCAAATGAATGCAATCATAACTCACCTGCGTCAAGATTACACAGTGGATAAAACGTCTCGAGCAACCGGCAACACAGGCAATAGCGTCGCTGAATTTCTCTTCGAGACAAAACGTGGTCCGGATTACCTTTTTGCGACGGCTGCTGTCTGGCTGTTGCGGTCACTCGATTACCCCGCACGATTCGTGAGTGGGTTCTACGCACGTCCTGACCGGTACGACCCTAAAAGTGGACTTACTGCCGTTCTCTCGGAAGATGTTCACTGCTGGGCAGAAGTGCTTGTTCAAAGAGACTATTGGGTCACGCTTGAGCCAAGCCCGGGATATGAACTGTTGGCACCACCGATGAGCCTTATGGAGTGGATTGCCAGCTTCTTGTGGCTAGCCTACAGCGAAGCAACCCAGCGTCCTTTGCCCATAGGCATTCTTTCCATTTTACTTCTTTTGGGCATTATTTATCGGACACGCCTCCTGGATGTCATTGACGTTGTCCTGCTACACACCCGTGCCGTATGGAACCGACGACAGTATACGCTCAGCACGATGCATACCCTTGACCGCCGCTGCCAACGCACTGGACTCCCTCGACCCCAAGGTACATCTCCGCGTTATTGGCTGAACCATCTGGCCAACACGATCAGAGATCAGGCTTCTAACACTGCCTCGTCACAAACAAGTGAATTACCACCTGTCGAAGCATTCCTTTTTAACGTTGAGCGATCTCTCTACGACCCTGCAATACAGAATTGTGCAGCCCAGTCATCGACCGAACACTGTCATGCCGCACTAACCATTTGGTCCTGGAACAATCTTATGCGGATCAGCCGATCCACTTCAAAACAACACCTTCACGTTTCATCATTTTATAACCCCTACCACCAACGAGATCAGAAATGAATTCTGTAATCAAGACACCTCCAAGTCCATCGCGCAGCTCACTGACTGACTCCCAAATGCATACTGCCATGCAAAAAATCGAGAACATGCGTCTTCATCTTGAAGATGCTCTGAAGGGAAAGCCAGAGGTCATTCAGCGAGTGCTTATCTGTTTGCTTGCACGAGGTCACATTCTCCTCGAGGACAGGCCTGGTCTCGGCAAGACCACGCTTGCAAAGGCTCTGGCTAGCGCCGTTGGTGGCCGGTTTAGCCGCCTTCAGTGCACTCCAGATCTTCTGCCTAGTGACATTACGGGGTTCAGCATATTCAATGCCGAGACAAAACAGTTTGAGTTTCGCCCGGGTCCTGTTTTCTCTGAAGTATTGCTTGCCGATGAAATCAATCGTGCGACCCCTCGAACACAGAGTGCTCTCCTGGAGGCAATGGCAGAGCGTCAGGTCACAGTTGATGGCCATCGCCATGAGTTGTCAGATGATTTTTTTGTCATAGCAACCCAAAACCCACATGAACAACATGGCACCTACCCACTCCCCGAAGCTCAACTCGATCGATTCACAATGAAACTTTCCGTCGGGTATCCTGCTGCCGATGATGAAACTGCAATGTTGGCCGCATCCGTTAAAAACCCAGAAGATCTTGCTACGTCTCAGAAAACAACAGAGCTAATTTTGAGCGCTGGTGAATTAAGCTGTATTCAGGACATCGTAACGACAACACGTGTTAGTAATAATGTTCATCGGTACCTTGTTGCTCTGGCAGCCGCGACGCGGAATCATTCTGAAATTGATGCAGGACTGAGCCCTCGAGGCCTTTTACTGTGGCAGCGGGCCGCTCAGGCATCTGCCTGTCTTTCTGGCCGAGACTTTGTCACTCCCGACGACATCCAGCAAGTTGCCTACCCGGTGCTAGCCGTGCGGCTGAACGCTGATACCAACGATACCAACAGGCTCATCAGCCAACTCCTCGATGGCGTAGCGGTGCCATTGCAGCCAGCGTCATAACGATCACCGCTCCTGAAACAGAAAACATACATCATCACCCCCTTCTCACATCACCTAGAAAACTACAGGAAAATATGAATAGCACGGTTCAAACAGCGACAGCGTCTTTCCGCTCATGGGCAGACTGGACAGGAATGGCTGCGTCCATTGCGTGTGGTCTTCACTGCGCAGCGATGCCACTTATTTTGTCTTACCTTCCAGCATTTGGCCTTGGCTGGCTAGCTGGGGAAGGGTTCCACCGTTGGATGACTATCATCTGCTTCACATTTGCGGCCTGTGCATTTATTCCTGGTTGGCGAAAGCACCGGAGCCTCTTACCCGCCTTTTCGGGCGTTATTGGTATCTTTTTTCTCTCCCTGGGCGCTTTCGTCTTTGAAGACAAGTGCTGTCGAGCGTCCCCTCCATCTTCTAAGAACCTTGTCCAGGCAGCCGGATGTACTGATGCAGAGTGCCCTTCCTGTGTCCAAGAAGTCACCATCAAACCACTTGAGTCGCCTAACCGTTCGCTTCAATTTGCTTCTTTCACAAATTGGCTCAGTCCTCTCGGTGGAATTTTTTTAATTATGGGTCATATCGCAAATCATCGTAAAAACTGCACCTGTCGCGGAGTCCATTGTTGTTTGGACAAAGAAGAAGATCTCAACTCCTTACCAACTCCGGAATCTTTCCATGGCTGAACTGCTCTATGGCGCAATCCTCCGCATTATTCAGGCACTGTTACAAGGTGCCCCATTCATCCTTTCAGGCATCTGTATTACCGCACTGCTCGAAAGAATGATTGGATCGGTTGGCACGAAACGGCTCTTTGGATCGAACTCAATTGTTTCGCTATTTCAGTCATGGTGCATTGGGATGGCACTGCCGGGTTGCTCACTGGGTGTTATTCCAATCTGTCATCAATTACGGGCAAGTGGTATCGCCATCGGTACAATTTTCGCTTTCGCCTTATCGAGCCCATTATTTGATCCGTTATCAATGCTCTACGGACTGACCCTCTCAAAACCTTTTACCATATTCGCATTCGCGGGTTGCTCTCTGATTGTCGTTACAGTTTCTGGTGCAATTTTTGACAAGATCTACCCAAAGACAGAACTCGAACTTCCACCCCAACCGCAGGCACCAGAAGGTATTCGCAGAATCATGGCAGTGGCTGTTGGTATGGCTCGACTTACTGTTGGCCCAATGACTGCCTTTATAGGAATTGGTCTTCTCGGCGTAGGACTCATGTCCATGGTATTGCCGTATGGAATTCTCGGTGGCACCATGTCGCACGACAATCCATGGGCTCCTCTCACAATGACTGGTGTTGCTCTGCCAGCGTATGCAACGCCAATGGTCGCAATGGGACAACTTGGCTCAATGTTTCAACATGGCAATTCTGTCGGAGCCGCATTTATTCTCCTCTGTTTTGGTGCAGGGATGAACGTCGGCCTGCTTGCCTGGATGTGGTGGCACTATGGGTGGAAAAAACTGGGAATCTGGTTTGGGCTGATGCTACTCATTGTCATAGGCATTTCGTACGGCGTTGAAGGACCACTCTACCCCAAAGCAATTGAGGCTTCAGATCACAGTCATGCCTTCGACCGGTACTGCTCCCCGTATCGTGCTGGCACAGTGCCAAATGGTGGTTTCGCGACGGACCTTCTTCGACGTATCAAGCTTGAGACTCAGACTCACGAATGGTTTGGCATAACAGCAATTGGGGTACTCGCGGCCTGCGGAGGGCTCTTACGACTCTTTGACCCACACCACAAAGTGGATAGCTGGCTCCAACGTGCACCAACTACCGAGACCGTCCAGAGCCGATTCGATATCGTTCTTCCTGCTCCGGTAATCGGACTGTGTGGTCTCGCTGGGATCATCGTCGTTAGTATTGCAGGCTGTTTCGCATATTACCCAGAGCCAAAAGAAGCGATTGAAGAGCTTCGAGTGGCCTCCATCGAATCCTCCACTGCTGCGCTTTCAGAGAATACTGAACTATGCCTTCATTGGATTCCAGTCTGTGAGGGTTGGAACAAAAGACTTATTGTTGGACTCTATCTTCGAGAGTGGACAGTACATGAAGATGTTCTTGCACGATCCAAGCAGTATGAAAATGAGATAGAAGACCTGGAGCACATGTTCCAACATCGCAACTTTCCATCAGCCATCAGACGCCAGGCGATTGCCGTGGATAATGCCCGGCTTGCGTTATCAAATGCCCTTTATCAAGTGGGATTAATTGATCCTTCTGAATCCCGTTAAGTCCGTTACAACGAACATCCTAGGATCGGGCCACGACACTACGACCGGCGGCTTGCAGCAGACCCACTGCCAAAAGGCTGAGCAGCCGTTCTACTTTAATGGCCGTAGCCCTCGGCCGATTCGCTCTGCTTGAAAGGCTGTCCAGACAATTGAATCTTTACGAAAAAGGTTTGCCAGTTGCGTCGGGGTGACCTGCAACACGTCACCCGCCATCCGCATATCACCATTACAGGCCGCCAGATGATCAAATGCTTCTGCAACAAGCAGTGCATACTCATGATGGTCACTTGATATCGCCAGACGCCCTTGCTTGACTCGTCCCTGCCATCGTCGTGATCCCACCTTGCCGCGAATTACACGACATTCAATCGCAAGTTTCAGCCGCAGACGCAATAAGGCAACCCGTCTGTTTTCAGCCTGACTACGCCGTTCAGATGCCTCGGCTGTGATACCGGTTAGCTCATGCAGGAGCACAACAGCTGTTTCGACCTTATTACGATGCTGACCTCCCGGACCGCCGCGACGCGTTCGTGTTTCACGGCAGGACCGAAGGAGATTTTCGTCAGCAAGATCAACTGGATGAGCCACAGCAGTACCTGGCACGAGATCTAGCGTTTGTCGAGATACCGATTCACAATATTTTCAAGAAGCTCTTGCCGACCACTGGTATTTGCAGCAGCTTCACCCTTCTCAAGCATAAGCTTCTCAAGTTCACCAAAACTGCACGCACCGGCTTCGATCCTCTTTCCAAGATCACCATCCCAACTCTTGTATCGTTCAGTTACTACGTTGGAAAGAGCACCTTCTTCACGAATTGCTGCGGCAACCCGTAACCCACGGGCAAAGGCATCCATACTTCCGATGTGAGCATAGAACAAATCAACAGGCTCAAAGCTTTCACGCCGCACTTTAGCGTCAAAGTTTACGCCACCTGGACTGAGACCATATTTCAACAAAGCCAGCATAATCTGGGTTGTCAGGTAGTAGTTTGTCGCAAACTGGTCGGTATCCCAACCGAGCAACAGATCGCCTGTATTGGCGTCAATCGAACCAAGGAATCCCTGACTGCCGGCAGCTTCCAACTCGTGCAACATCTCATGACCCGCAAGTGTGGCATGGTTTGTCTCCAAGTTGAGCTTGAATGAGTCTTCCAGATCATAGGCACGTAAGAAGTTCACGCATGCCGCCACATCTGAATCATACTGATGCTTGGTAGGCTCTTTTGGCTTTGGTTCAATGAGAAACTGGCCGGTGAAGCCAATCGACTTGGCATGATCGACTGCCATGTGGAAAAATTGAGCAAGATGATCAAGCTCACGCTTCATATCAGTGTTATACAAACACTGGTATCCTTCACGACCGCCCCAAAACACATAGTTTTCGCCACCAAGTTCGTTCGTAACTTCAATGGCTTTTTTCACCTGAGCGGCAGCATAGGCATAGACTTCGACATTGCATGACGTTGCGGCACCGTGCATATACCGCGGATTACTAAAGAGATTGGCGGTGCCCCATAATAACCCAACACCTGATCGCTCCTGCTCTTCTTTAAGCACCTTTGCCACTGCATCGAGATTCGAATGACTCTCCGCCAACGTTTGACCTTCCGGCGCAACGTCACGATCATGAAACGCGTAAAACGGTGCATCGAGCTTCTCAAACAGTTCAAATGCCGCTCGTGCGCGGTTACAGGCGTTGTCGACACTTTCAGTACCATCGTCCCAAGGACGTTGAAGCGTTGCCGCCCCAAATGGATCGCTACCCGTTCCCCGAAACGTGTGCCAATACACCACGGTAAATCGAAAATGTTCCTTCATGGTCTTCCCTGCCACTACTTCATCCGGGTTGTACCAGCGGAAAGCAAGGGGATTCTTCGACTCCGGCCCCTCGTATCGAATTTTGGGTATATCGGGAAAGGCAGCCATGTGCTTTGAACTCCTCACAATGTGAACAAAAAAGAGTATTGTATGGGTGAAGGGAAACTGTCCTTTCCCTGTACTGCTATCAGTATCGAGAAATACAAATATGACACAAGCCTCCCATACAACCATGCCAATGATGCGAAACCGTTTTCACGCTTTCATGCTTTCCTTGCTGCTTCTAGCTAACGCACTTGTGGCTCCAAATAGAGCCGACGGAAATGAACAGCAATGGGGCCACTGGCGAGGCCCGACCGGCAATGGTGAGAGCCTGACTGCAACACCACCAAAAGAATTTGGTCCAGGAAAAAACTGTCGCTGGAAGCAGCCTATCCCCGGACGCGGATCATCTTCACCGGTTATCTGGAACGATCAGGTCTTTGTCACTACCGCCATTCCTGTATCCGATGGACGAGGCACGCTGGATTTCCGACTGCTCTGTTACGACAGGAAAACAGGAACTCAGCAATGGAACCAGTCGTGCGTCAAAGCTATTCCGCACGAGGGCACACATAGCACCAACGGCTATGCGTCAGCTTCCCCTTGCACGAATGGCAGGCATGTCTATGCGCACTTCGGCTCTCAGGGCCTGTACTGTCTAACAATGGAAGGCGACCCTGTCTGGAGTAAGGATTTCGGCGACATGCAGACCCGCAATGAGTTTGGTGAAGGAAGTTCCCCTACCCTTGTTGATGACAAAATTGTGATCCCCTGGGACCATGAGGGCCCTTCGCATCTCTTTTGTCTCAACGCTGAAACAGGCGAGACACTCTGGGATACTCCACGAGATGAACCAACCTGCTGGGCAACACCGCTTATCGTCTCACCTGATGATGGATCGAAACAGGTTGTCATGAATGGCCAGAATGCAGCCCGTGGGTACGATCTTGACTCTGGCAAAGAACTCTGGAAGTGTGGTGGGCAGACGATACGACCAGTTGCATCTCCAGTCTATGATGAGGGTCTTGTACTCATCGGATCTGGGTTTCGTGGTTCGTTCCTGGGATGCTTCGACCTGACGGGCAATGGCGACATTCAGGGTTCACCCCACGTGCATTGGACCGTATCACGTAACACACCCGATATTGCATCACCTCTCCTGCATGATGGAAGAATATGGTTTTACAAAGGAAAAACTGGATTACTAACATGCATCCGTATTAAGGACGGAACACCACTGTATGAACAGAAGCGTATTGAAGGCATAAGCTACACGTACGCATCACCGATTGCTGCCAACGGCCATATCTATATGACGGACCGGAGTGGGACGATCACTGTCATTCGTGACGGCAATGACCCTGCTGTTGTTGCGGTCAATGACATGAAAGAAGGTGTTGATGCGACACCCGCCCCGATTGGCGAGGACCTGTTCATACGTGGAGAATCTACGCTCTTCTGTATCACTAAGGATTAAACCGTCTTGGTATGCTGCTGTTCTGCTGCTTCTTTGACAAGTGCTTCAACCTGTGAGCGGAGTGTCTTGTAATCTGTCTTTCCGGTACCCAAGAGTGGAATCGTCTCAATCCTCTGAACTGCATCAAGCCGCATAACGCCCCGCAAGCCGGCCTCGAGGAGCACGTCGGATGCTTCTCGCATTGAAATTTCGCCGGTTGTAAACAACACGACCATTCGGCCACCTGGAGTCTCAATACCCTCTACAGCTACTCGTGGCCCATTTTTATCAGCAGGGAACTTCTTCTGAAAAGGCGTCTCGAGTGCCGGGAGTGATATCATTTCACCGCCGGCTTTCAAAAATCGCTTCAACCGGCCTCGGAAGTGTAAATAGCCGTCCTCATCAGCGGAAACAAGATCACCCGTACGGTACCACTGCTGGTCTTCAATTTCTACGAACGGACTCGGGCCCTCGTAGGAATGATATCCATCAAATATTGAATCACCCCGAACAAGAAGCATCCCCGTCTCCCCATTCTGAAGCTGCTTCATGGTTTCATGATGGACGATTCTTGCTTCAACATGCTCCACGGGCTTACCGATACTGCCATGTTTGTTTTTGTCAATCCTGTTGGCTGCAACAACAGGCGAACATTCGGTGATGCCATACCCTTCAAGAATGGTTGCTTCGGGGGCTTTTTGAGCGCAAAGTTCATGAATGGCCTCGGGACAGGCTTCGGCACCTGTAATTATTTTTCGTAGACTTTGCATCTCGTCCCCAGAGCAATTGGCGAGAATGTATCCAAGGAACGTCGGTGTCGTGAACAGCATTGAAGGCTTGTACGCCCCGATGAGCCGCACAAGTCCTGGTGCATCGGTCGGATCGGCATACCGAACGCTTCGTATACCGGACAACTGAGGGAGCAAGACGTTTCCCGTCAACCCGAATGAATGAAATGGAGGGAGAAACCCGAGCAGGCTGTCGTTTTGGTCAGGTTGAAGAACGGCGAGGCTGTCATGAATATTGGTCAAAAGGTTTCGGTGCGTAAGCGGAACCGTCTTCGGTGATGATTCCGACCCCGAGGTAAAAAGGAAAACGGCGGGCTCGCCCTCATTTTGTTGCGGGAGATTTCTGAGAAAGGATGCCGGCCTCAGATAGGTACAAATCATAAGACTGAAGGCTTCTGTCCTCCTTATCGATTTTTTCACATCCTCAAGAAAAACATAGCCCGCGCCTTCAATCGTAATTCCGAGTCGGTCAACCAACCGACTCGAGGTAATAACCTGCCTAACTCCTGTCACTTGAATACCGTGGGCCAGCCCTGAGGGGCCCGTGGTCCAATTCATCATAACCGGTGTCTTCCCGGCGAGGTGTAATGCATAGAAAACAATATCTGCTGCAACACTTGCCGGAAGCATGACTCCAACGTGTGGTTCCGGAATTTTTGAAAAACGTTGCGCCATCAAAGTCGCCGCTACGAGTAATCGCCGGCGTGAGAGGACACCCGACATCGCATCAGCGGTCGCCGCTGCTTCAGGTGTCTCGATCATCCGGTTAACAAACGCAGCTGCAACGGTCTCATCAAGTAACCATGGCGACTTACCAAGGCCGTTTTGCCCAACTGTAGGTGATACCGATGAAGCCCAGTTTTTGGGCACCACCAACGTTTCCTTGGCAGCAGTACCAGCGGCGAGTTTTCCATCTGCAAGACTCCAGAGGGCTCCTAGTGTTTCCACCACGTCGTCGCTTTGAAATCCAAATCGCTGCTCTATTCGAAGTGCGAGCTCCATTCGATCGAGGCTGTCTAGGCCAAGGTCTTCAAGTCGTGTGCTCGCTGACTGTTCCTCGTGAACCAGGTCCCGCTTCAGGAATGACGCAACAAGCTCATTGACCTGACTGATTGTTTTTTCATCGATGGAGGCGGTATCGATGTCGGCCACGGTAGCTGACTGATACGTTCCCTTATCCGGCCCAAAAAGGTAACTATACCGAACAAAAATTGGTGACTCTGCCGCATCGGTATTAAACCAGTCTTCCAGCTTTCCGTTAAATGCCTCACGTGAGTCAATTGGCAATTTTTCTCTCGACACGACCTCAACATGCAGATGCACGTTGCGTCGCGGTAGAAAAAATAACAAACCCGCTAATAACCAGCCAAGTGCCTCAAGTACGTTATATGTCAGATCTGGTGGCTGCCCTGTTCGCGCGCATCCCCAAAGGCTTCCCCACAAACCACGGGTACGCACGAGAACAACTGTGACTGCAGGACATCGACTGACGACCTCGTGAACCAACCTATTCGATCCAATCTTCTCAACATTTGTTCTTTGCAGCCGGCCAGAGGGGTAAATGATGAAACTGTTTCCGTGATCGATACCCTCAACAACCGTATCGATCAATTGCTGAGCCTGGACTACAGCAGACTGGCTCTGTGCCGACAGATCAGGCACTTCGAACGCTCGAACGAGTTTCATCAGTGGCAGGAGAAACGGAACACGATATGTCCCAGAGTAGACAAGTGGCCGAAGCGGAACTTTGACTGCTCGATGCAAATGAGACAAGACCGTTGGGGGGTCTATGTAACAAGGATGGTTTGGGAGGACGAGTACAGGGCCGTCCAGCGTTCGAAGTTGATCAAGACCATCGACATGAACTCGGTAGCGAAGTCGCAAAATCATGCGAACAACAAACCAGAATATTTTCTCCAACACCACTCGCATACCCTTCTCCTGAGCTTTCACAAGACCATATCGTGATTTGACATGCCACACTGAGAAACACAAACTGTAAAACAAAAAGGGTGAACATTGAAACAAGTCAAGAAACCCAGTTGCCGTGAATATAAAACTACACAAAACTATAAGATGTTCGCATCAAAAACCCCGGTAACCAAGTATGAACGGCAAGTGGTATTTCTCACGTAATTCAACGTCAGGCAGTTAGTTTTTGTCGTTATTTTGACTGTCCTCCTGTTCTTGATACATGCAAATACTATTCTTTTAAATAGTCCGGTTATGACGCCTCGTCTGATTGCTGATGATTCCATTTTGCCGAACCATCCCACCGATTGAATTGATCGGGCCAATTGTTTGCTTATAGTGAGTGAGGTCGATGCCGCACAGTTGCGATTCGAACGATGTCCCCCGGCAGAAAGTTCTCCCATGATTCGTTTAGGCAAGGCAACACCTTCGACGATCACCGTTGACAATCAGCGAATAGTTCCTAATGCACACACCCGTGACGTGATTTACGGGGTCGTTCTCAACGAACTTTCTCGTGTCATGCCCAGTTCAAATCAAACACTTCTGACGCCTCAATCAGTACTGACTGACGAAGGAATTGATGACGCTCGCCTCGAAGATGCAATCGTTCGGCTCCAGGGTAGTTACGGAATGCGTTTGCATAAAGACTGGATACTAGACATTCAAACATGTGACGATCTGGTGACATGCATTGCCACGAGAATGTTTGACACACAAGACACCGACGCCGCAGAGGATCTTCTCAGAGATTCGAGTCACCCCGAGAACACCAGTTCTGCCAGAACGTATTCTTTTGAGGAATGCGAGGTTCTAAGACAACGTGTTGCAGACCTTCAAGCACTTGGCCTCGACAACCCTTTCCTTTTGGCCCATGAATCCGTTACGGGTAAGCATGCATCTATTTCTGGGAAAGATGTAGTCAGTTTCACCAGCTTTGATTACCTTGGATTGACCAGCCATCCAGCGGTCACATCTGCTGCGAAAACAGCAATTGATCAGTTTGGTTGCGGAGCCACAGCAAGCCGTATGGTCGGTGGCAACACCACGCTTCTCAATGCACTCGATAAGGCAATTGCAGACTTTATCGGGACAGAGCGAGCAACAGTCTTCCCCTGCGGGTTTGGTACCAACGCATCCGTATTTGGTCATTTATTTAATGCCCAAGACCTCATTCTCTATGATGAATTAGCACATAAGAGTATCACTGAAGGAGCAATGACCTCGCAGGCCGCCAGCCGTAGTTTCCGACACAACGACTTTGAACAACTTGATGGCCTTCTTCGTGATATTCGCCATAAGTACCGACGTACTGTTGTTGCAATCGAAGGCGTCTACAGCATGGATGGCGATTACCCAGATCTTCCAAAGTTTATTGAAGTGAAACAGCGGCACGACGCACTTCTGTACATAGACGAAGCACACTCTCTCGGAACAATGGGAAACAACGGCCGCGGTATCGCCGAGTTCTTCGACATTGACCCAAAAAATGTTGACATTTGGATGGGGACGATCAGTAAATCCCTTGGATCGGGCGGAGGCTACCTGGCTGGTTCTCGCGAACTCATCGATTATCTCGGACTGACGACCCCTGCGTTTGTCTTCTCAACAGCATGCTCACCACCAAATACTGCTGCTGCTCTCGCTGCACTGCAAACCCTTCAAGCCGAACCATGGCGCGTTCGACAACTTCACGAAAGGTCAGCTCTTTTCCTTTCTTTAGCAAAAGAAGCCGGGCTCGACACTGGACCAAGCCTGAACACTCCTGTGATTCCAGTGATTGTTGGCAGCTCGCAAAAAGCTCTCGCCGTCTCCCAACGACTCTTGGAAATGGGCATTAATGCCCGCCCGATCTTGTTCCCTGCCGTTCGAGAATCTGCTGCTCGCATTCGATTTTTTATTACCTGTGAACATACAGACGCCGACATTCACCAAGCCGTTCAAGCAGTCACTGAAGCAGTTGCAACGAGTTAGCCTGCCTTTTCCGTTGCTTCGGCAAGTCGCTTCTGAGCTGCCATTGCCGGCTTCCAGAAGTAGCCCTGTTTGTTTGCACAATGACATTTTGGAAAGTCAGTGATCAACTTTTCTAGCGTAGCCTGGCTCAACTCATCATTTCCCTGCTGTGATAGTGATTCAGCAAGAATAAACAGGCATGTTCCAACACTGTTGAGCTCTGGGAAAGAAGACGCATTCTCTTTCGAAATTTCTTCTCCCGATTCCTTCTGCTGCCTTACGGCCTCATCGCCAAATTCCTTGAAACATTGTGTTGTGAGTTGTGACACCAACTCGTGATCCCCAGCTTTGAGCGCGACCCAGGCCTTGGTTGCCAATTCTGTTGGATCTGTTCCTGTACTTTTGACATCCTCGGCTGCCTGGAACGATCCGATACACACCAGTGAAACCAATCCGCTCAGAAAAATATTCTTCAACAGCATTTTATCTTCCCATCTTGTTAATGAGTCGCCTAGACATCAATTCCCTATCCGCAGGAAGCAAGACTACCAGAATGCTGCGAAAACAACTTGTTTCTTCCACCTTGTCGCCTAAAGTAAGGAGGAGGACTGATTTTTCTAGGCACCCACATTTAAGGATAAAAAAATGGCTGATTCGCAACCGATTTCATGGCCTGATTTGGCAATTGGGCTTTACGATAGGCTTACCGGCAGACAGGCAGAAATCTCTTACGAATTCGAAGACCTTCATGTCAAAATTCCAAGTGATACGACCGCAACTGCACAACATGCAGAGTGGATTCTTGATGGGTGCATCAAAATCAAGACACGGGACACCAGTAATGACCCAAAATAGTTTTGACCGGCCGCCTCAACGGGCAACTTCAAGGTCGTTCGGTCACAATTAGTGCAAGTGAGAATACGATTCGTCTGGAATCGGAAAGCCTCATGAGTCTCTGGAGTCTCTACCGGCTTCGTGGGACACTTCAGCCTTTGATAAACCTGTTCGTCTCAACAGGCGGCCAGGTAGAGGTTTACTACAAACGTTTTTGTCTTTTCCGGCAAAACGCCAAACCTTGCTGATCGACTGGGTCCGGATCATAGCCAATATGCATCAATGGCCGTCTTCAAGATGAGAACGGCTATTACGATGAGAAATATGTTTCTGACAAATCCACTCCCGCGTCTAAAGGCAACCGCTGTTCCCAAACCAGCCCCTACGATATTCACAACCGCCATTGGAATGACTAGTGACCACCAGATCACCCCGCTTGACGCAAACACACAAATTGCTGCGGAATTAGTCGCCGCGTTTAAGGCCTTTGCAGAGGCAGATGCGTGGAGAAAGTCGTACCCCAGAAACCTCACAAAAAAGAAGACAAAGAAACTGCCCGTCCCCGGTCCAAAGAACCCGTCATAGAGGCCTAAGCAGAAAGCAATTACACCCGCAAAAGCCGCCTCATACCGAGGATGATAGGTGGGGACGTGGTCTCGCCCGAAGTGTCGACTCGCCAAGGTGTACCAGAACACAAAGGCCAGCAGCACAGGTAGCACCTTCCGCAGCCATTCGGACTCAAAGTGAGTCAAAAGCCACGCACCAATAAACCCACCAAGCACGGCCATAATAAGTGCTGGTACAAGTCGCATCCATGAAACATTGACGTGGGCCGCATATGATCGTGCCGCCCACGCTGTTCCCCACACCATTGCCGACTTTGTCGTGCCAAAAATACTAGGGAGCGACGCCTGAGGAAAGACACCGAGCATAATCGGTAGCGAAACCAGGCCCCCCCCACCCGCAATGGCATTGACGAAGCCTCCAAAAAAAGAGCCCGCAAGAATCAATCCAATTTCAAATGGAGTCATTCAAGCCACCGCATCCTGTCCTGCAAAACATTCAAGCCCTTTGAGGCCTCTGATAAATGATGTCCGCTCTGGTCACTTACCCTTGACCTGATGGAGATGGACATCCTGCTGTGGATAGGGAAACGAAATACCGGCGGAGTCGAACTCTTCCTTCACTGCCGCCGTCACCTCCCAGAATACCGTCCAATAATCTCCGGTCTTGGCCCATGGTCGGGCTATGAAATTAATTGCAGATTCACCAAGTTCATTCATCTTGATGAGTGGAGCAGGATCCTTCATTACCAGTGGGTGTTCATTGATAATTCGTTCAAGAATCGCCTGAGCCTTCGCAACATCGTCATCGTAGCCGATACCGAACGTCATATCGATCCTTCGTGTACTACTCGCCGTTGCGTTGGTAATCGTATCACCACCAATCTTCCCGTTTGGAACGATCATCTTCTTGTTATCGAAGGTACGAATTGTTGTAGACAGCATATTCATTGAGTCCACAATCCCACTTACACCGCCAGCGTCGATGACATCACCGACATCGAATGGTCGATATGCAAGAATGAGCAATCCTTGGGCAAAGTTTGACAGAGTCCCCTGTAGAGCAAGTCCAATGACGAAAGCGGCACCACCGATGAGCGCCAGTATTGGGCTTGTATTAATACCGAGTGCAGAAAGTGACACCACAAACCCGAGCACCAGAATCGCTTGTCGCACAAAATTGACCAAAAATATTCGTAAGAGTGACGATGCCCCCTCGACTCGCGAAAGTGCCTCCCCGGAAATCCTACTGAGCACACGAGCCAACATCCATGAGGCAAAAAGAATAGACCCAAACATAAACAGACGCCCAACCCATCGAAGACCACCTTGTGGTGACATCACCCAGTTTTTAAAAACCATGAACGTCGCTTGCAAATTATAGAAATCAAATTCCAACCCACTCACGGCAGATGCGTAGGCTCTGTACTTCTTTGGATCTCCGCCCTTTCGCTCCCACTCATCTAGCACCACACGGAATCTATTCAGCAACTCATCCTGTTCTTCCTGAAGCCCGACAATCTCTTTATTGGCTGAAACCGTCTTTTTTTTGAGTTGCAATTCGCTTACTTCAGCAACCTTCTTTTGCACGCGGACCTGCCACACATCTGCCTGCTTTTTAAGTTCTTCATCCGTAAGAGGCCGCAACTGAAGTCGAAGTTCTTCTCTCGTTGGAACGACATCCGCGTCGGCTCTCTCTACTTCTGCACACTTTGCAGTGCTCGCAAGACAAAGGATAGAACACAAAAGCACTACCAGATAGACACGATGCACTTTGCTGGTGAAGTCAGAAAGGAACAGAAATAGCCGTTGAATCATGAAATAGACCCGGGGAGAAAGTTTGGACTTGTAAGAGATTAGCCGTAAGGCACACTAAGCCTCAATCTTAGTCAGCATTCTTTCCAGTACACAATTACAAAACTATATTTCATGCCAGAAATTTCTCCATTCTCATGGTTTTTGCTCGTGCTGGGAGCGACTGGCGTTGGCATCTCAAAAAGTGGATTAGCTGGTGTGAGCCTTGTCCATGTGATTGTATTTGCCTACGTCTTTGGTGCAAAAGCCTCAACCGGGGCACTCCTGCCTCTCCTGATTGTCGGAGACTGCTGTGCAGTTTGGCTCATCGGGCGTGAGGTTGATTGGCGATACGTACTGCGTTTACTCCCACCAGCGTTCGTGGGTGTTGTCATTGGCTGGTGTCTGCTGGGTCGGCTCAATGAGGCTACCTTTAAACCGCTGATCGGTATCATCATTATTCTACTTTGTTTTGGGCAACTTCTTCGGATGTGGCGGCCAAACTTATTTACAACGATTCCCCATACAAAACCGTTTGCTTGGTCGATGGGCACCCTTGGTGGAATAACAACGATGTTGGCCAATGCAGCAGGCCCAGTCATCGCACTTTACCTCCTTGCAGTATCTCTACCAAAACTTAAGCTCGTAGCTACGGGCGCTTGGTTTTTCTTTGTTTTGAATATTGCGAAAATCCCATTTAGCGCGAACCTCGGCTTCATTACCGCTGAAAGCCTTCTTATTAATCTTATGTTGGCACCATGCGTCGTTGCTGGACTCATCTTTGGCCTTATGGTGGTGCGAAAACTTCCACAAAAAGTCTTCGACACCTTTCTCCTTGCATTTACAGCCGTTGCTGCAATTCGAATGGTTTTGATGTAGCCGTTTCTTTTTCAGAACCACACAGGCCGAAATTCCAACCTTGAGAATAGTGCTACCCGTCACCATGATCGTCCGACTGATTACCCGAGTCTCCCACTAACTCTTGAACGATACTCGGCACACCTTCACAGGCCGGTTTCGCAATACATTCAAACGTGGTCCGGACAATCGACTCTGGAATGTGTGGGTCAACAACAATTCGACGTACTTCATCTGGGGCGAGAAAAGCGAGCGAAGCAGCAGGATATACCTGAAGCGACGTGCCAACGCAGAGAAGGATGTCGGCCTGCGTTACGAGTTCAGCTGCTGCTGTCATTGCTGGCACCTCTTCGCCGAACCACACAACGTGCGGACGCAATTGACTGCCCGCCGGACATGTGTCTCCAAGAGTAATATCGTTGCTACCAAGCGCAATAAGACAGTCAGGATTTCGTGTGCTCCGAGCCTTCATAACTTCGCCATGTAGGTGAAGCACACGAGCCGACCCTGCACGCTCGTGTAAGTCGTCAACATTTTGCGTGATAATATCAACCTCGAAACAGCTCTGAAGAGCTGAAAGTGCTTTATGCGCAGCATTTGGCTGGGCAGATCGCACCTGTTTTCGACGCTCATTATAGAATCTCAGCACTCGAGCAGGATCAGCTCCCCACGCCGCTGGTGTTGCTACCTCCTCAACCCGATGCCCTTCCCATAGTCCGTCGTCCCCCCGAAATGTTTTCAGGCCACTTTCAGCACTGACACCAGCACCTGACAAAACTACAACTCGTTGCATAAACGTAACAGCATTTTAAAAAATGAAAGAACATCAAGAATCAGAATCGAAGACTACCAGAACCACCACGAGAAGCAGACCATCGAGTACTGAACAAGGCACGCAGGACTACTATTTTGAAAATGGCTTCCTTGTGTTTACGGCTGCCTATCATCTAAAGCGAGGGGTATGCTGTGGTTCCGGCTGCAGGCACTGTCCCTTTGAGCCTAAAAATATCACAGGCACCAAGACAACCGCCCCCAAACGAAAAACAGCCTGACTGCACCAGTGAGCTGACTTAATGAATATACTTGAAGATGATCAAGCGTGGGGCGAAGAATACGATGAAGAAGGCCTTGATGAGCCGGTCATCCCCTGCCCGTACTGCGGTGAAGAGATGCTGGAAGACAGTCCGCAGTGCCCTGCCTGTGGAAATTACATTTCCGCCGAAGATCTCCCCACTACTTCGCAGCCACTTTGGGTCGTGCTGACGGCAATTGTCTGCCTCATTCTGGCCCTCGGATGGGTTCTGAGTGCCTGGTAGAAATTTTTTGAAATCAAAGAGCAAGACCTGCATAAGCCAACAGCGATGCGCCAAGCAGACCAAATAATTGCATCCACCCCCGGTTTAGTCCCAGCCAACAGAAGACGCTCAACGCAAGAACAATAGCGGCAGCAACCACTCCTTCAACAAGAAGCACGCTCATGGTCGCATTCTGAAGCCACCGAATAAAGAGAAACAGGCATCCACAGGAAAGTCCCCCCATGATTGCGGCACCTCGGCCCCTTTCCCATAGTCGAATCACCATGAATGCCATGACGTACATGGCAAAGGGGAAAAAAAGTTCTCGGTTTCCTGTCAGCGTGCAAAGAACAAACCAGATACCAGCTGGAATCAGCATTCCAAGGGAACGCAACTGACTCCCGCAGTAGATTTCAATGAAGATCGCCGGCACAGCGACGCCCACCCATGCCGGGCCACCCCAGACGGCGAGAGCCGACAGGAATCCAACTTCCGTAACGAGAAAGGCTGCTTTCTCGACCGAAGGCTGCCTCTGGCGTGGAGTCTGTTCAGACGTGGTATTCATGCGATCAATGTACACGCACAGGCAGTATGTTTTCCAACTACAAGATGCCCCCTCAGGCAATGAGGTCCTCGATAACCTCACCACCAAACTGAGATAGCTGCTTATGCCGCCCTGCGTGCAGATATGTCAATTTATTGTCGTCAAGCCCTAGAAGGTGAAGCATCGTTACGTGCACATCTCGAATGGGGTGAACGCATTCTGAAGCAGAGGCACCAAGTTCGTCCGTTGCCCCAACTACACCTGGCCTCACTCCACCACCAGCAAACAGCATTGTCATCGCCTCGTTATTGTGCCCCCGTCCAAGTGAATAGACTCCACCTCGTTTGTTATTGTCCGGCGTCCGTCCAAATTCACCTGTCCAGACAACAAGTGTGTCTTCAAGGAGACCACGTTGTTTTAAATCTCGAATCAGACCCGCCATCGGCTTATCAACACTCTTGATCCGGGACGCATGGCCTTGCTTGAGATAATCATGGCTGTCCCATCCACCACTAAAAATTTGTACAAATCGAACACCGTTTTCCACCAGCCTACGAGCAAGAAGACACTGTTTACCGAAAGCATTCGTATCGGGTTCATCAACACCATACATTTTGAGCGTCTGTTCTGACTCCGTGTCACAATCAATAACATCTGGTATTTCCGTCTGCATCCTGAAAGCCAGCTCATAGTTAGCAATACGGGCCTGCAATCTTTCGTCTTCAGCAGAAAGTGTCTCAAGATGTCGTTGATTCAGCTTCGTCAACTCTTCGATCATTCTCCTTTGCTGGGCGGGCATTCGATGCCCCGGTGTTGCGAGATCAAGAAGAGGTGATCCTTCCGGCCGCAATCGGGTCCCTTGATAATACGGTGGCAGAAAACCATTCGACCAATTTGTCGAGCCACCCTGAGGCAACGCCAACTCCGTCATCACAACAAAGGCGGGTAGATTCTCATTCTCCGTGCCCAACCCATATGTGACCCATGAACCAACCGCAGGATCACCACCCAACCGACTGCCCGTATTCATATGAAAGAGAGCTTCTGGATGATTCAGTGATTCTGCTTGGCATCCACGATAGTTACATAGCTCGTTAGCGACATATGGGTCTGCCATATATTTCCATTGATTACACATCTCGATGCCATTGTCGCCAACATGCTGAAATCCAAATGGACTCCCAACAAAAAACTTATACCCCTTCGCAAGTCCACCAGGAAGTTTCGACTCTTCCTTATGTCGCCTAGTGAGCTCAGGCTTCGGATCAAAAGTATCCATATGCCCCGGCCCCCCTTCCATGAAGAGCATAATCACTCGTTTTGCTCGCGGCGCAAACATGGGTGGCTGGAGTGCAAGCGGGGCTCTTCTCTTATCCTCAGCCTGAAGCAGATTGCTCAGCGCGACCGGACCAAGACCAGCGCCAAGACTCAACAGCAAATTCCGTCGACTTGTTGTAAACATAGCGTCACCATTTAGTCCACAAAGAGAAATTCATTTGTATTCATCAACAAAAGGCAGACATCTGCGAGCGACCGACAATCTCTCGATACTTCATGCATCCCAAGATCTGCTTTATAGTTTTCAAATTTCGGCAGTATCTCCCGATACTCAAAGCGGAGCCCACTGAACTCCTCCACGAGCGACCGTGTAATCTCTGTCGGATAAGGGCTCTTGACTCCTTCCTCTTTATTATCGCTCTCACGCGTATCCTGCATAAATATTTTGAGTTGTTCAACTTCAGCAGCAGTGGCTTCTCGTCCAAGAATGCGACGAAAAGCAGACCCAATAGCCTCTTCCATATTTTGTGTTTCAAAACATATCTTATTTGACATCGCAACGGCCCGAGCGGTCATAAAATCACTATTTAACAACGTAAGAGCCTGCGGTGTAACTGATGCGTCATCCCGTAGCTCACACGACTCATTTGGATTTGGCTGATTGAAAAGTTCCAGAAACGGATCAGCTAAACCACGACAGTGATAGGCATAAATTGTTCTTCTATTACGTTCACCGGGAGACACCGAAGGCTGGTAAGCCGGCGCGAGTGAAAACTGTATCATTCGTGGCTGAAAGGCAACTTCCATGTTCATTTCTGGGAACACTGGAACTCCACCTCCGGCGTGGACGAGTTCTCCACTCACTGCCAACAACGAGTCTCGTATTTCTTCTGCCGTTAAGCGTCTTCGGCGAAAGTGGGTCAGCAGCTCGTTTCCTGGATCAACAACTGCCAATTTATCTGCATCAACTGGAAAAACAGAACGTTGATAAACATCTGAAAGAACAATGGCTTTGTGCAGTTGCTTAATACTCCACCCTGACTCCAGGAATTGTTGTGACAAGTAATCGAGAAGTTCTGGGTGAGTTGGCTTCCCACCCTTTGCCCCAAAATTATTTGAGTTCCCTGCAAGCCCCCGCCCAAAATGATACTGCCACACACGATTAACGATACTTCGCACCGTTAATGGATTCCGCGAATCAGCGATCCACTGTGCTAAAGCAGTTCGACGCCCACTGACCTCTTCCGGGAGAAGATGGCCACCATGTTTTGTTTTGAGCGACACTGCACTAAGCACTCTAGGCTTCACCGCTTCCCCAGCAGCATCAATACTACCCCCAACGAGAATAAAGTTCTCTAGTGTGGACTCACCATCCCGGAAGGCTGTGAACTCGCGGAGTTTCTTAGCATTCTGTTTTCGTTTTGGCATCCCTTGAGCATTAAACACACTCTGCACTAACGGCTGGAATCGTTCCAAACGACGTTCCCAGATCCACTCATCCTGCTCCCGCACCTTGAGTTTACCCTTTTCAACATGATCAAGCCCTACACCCCGTGCCGGTTTCTGATCATCAGGATCTGCCCTTCGCTTGTCAGCATCCTTATAAGGCAGTCCGTGTTCCTCGTACCATTTTTGTGCAGCAATCTCTCGCTTATCGACAAGTTTCTCTTTCTCCTCTTTGGCGAACAGAAGCATTTTTTCGACCACTTGCTTTTCTGAATCAAAACGTTTTTGGGACTCAGTTTTCAGGAAGGGCGCCGCACGCTCAACTGGAAATGTATTCGCAAAGGTGGCGTACATTCCGTAATAATCCCGGGTTGGTATGGGATCAAATTTATGATCATGGCACTTGCAGCAACGCAGTGTCTGCGACAGAAATGTTTGCCCTGTAATATTAACTACATCATCAAGAAATATTTGCCGAGACTGGTCTTCATCGACCATCGCGGTGTCCCAAGGGCCGAGCCTAAGAAATCCAGTAGCGACTAAGAGTTCAGACTCTTCTTCGGTGTACGAGGCGTCCGCTTCTACTTCCCGAGTGGCATCAAGGAGTTCTTTTCCTTCAAAACCTCGTGCCATCAATCGCTTTCGAACAGACATTTCTGCAAGTTCATCACCGGCGAGTTGCTCGATAATGAATTTATTGTAGGGCTTATCATTATTAAAACACCGGATGACGTAATCTCTGTATCGCCACATATTTGATCGTTCATAGTCATTACTCATTCCACCGGTATCGGCATACCGCGTTATATCGAGCCAGTGCCTCGCCCAACGCTCTCCATACCGCGGACTACTGAGCAGCCGATCGACAAGCTCCTCGTAGGCCAAGTCACTATTATGAGTGAACGAATCAACAAACGCTGCAGTCTGTTTTGCCGTCGGCGGCAGGCCCGTAAGGTCGTACGTTACTCGGCGAAGAAACTCCACGGGATGCGCCGGTGGTGAGGCAACAAGTACCTTCTCCGAAATCCGTCTATGAATAAAATAGTCGATGGCATCAGCAGGCGTTACGTCCGAAGGTAGAAGATCCTCTGCCGAAGGCACTCCGACAAAAGCCCAGAGATCTTTTTCTTCATACTGTCGTTCTGTCCACTCCTGACTTGTTCCACCACTGGTCTTCCATCGAACGAACCCTTCATCTAAAGCTTGCCCTTTCGCTACTTCCTGAATAGCGAGTTGCTTCTTCAATGAAGGCCACGGTGCTCCAGCGTGCACCCACTTCTCCACCATGGATATTTCATCGGGTGAAAGTCGCTCACTCTTTTTTGGAGGCATCTCAAGATCATTCCAACGAATAGCCTCAAGGAACGACCCGGCATCTATATCTCCCGGAACCACTGCAACTTCGCCCGATTCACCACCGCGAAGCAGAGCGTCGCGGGATGTCATGTGATATTCACCCCGCAATTCATCACCTTCCCCATGACATCCAAAACATTTCGCCCTTAGAAGCGGCAGCACTTCCAGAGTAAACAACACCTCCGAATGCGATTCTAGGCCAGCCTCAGAAGCACCTCCTTGGCCCTGCTCTGCCCCTGCATCGCTGCACAATGTCGCTGTTACGACCACCACGGCAACCAGGCAAACTGTTGGCAGCAGCAAACCTCGCAGCATTTTCTGTGACGTGTAGTTTCTCATATTCATTCTCCACCAGAACTCTGCAAATACATTTCCATAACTTCTTTACCATCCAAAACACCATCGAAAATAAACACCTCATCGACTGAGCCATTGAGGTTGCGACAGGTAAACTCCTCATCTGTCCGATACATCGGCTCTGCCCAATTGGCGATAGAAGCTGCATTGAGATTAATCCGGGGGACGGTTGCATGCTCTGGTATTGATTCCAGGCTGACCTGTTTTCCATTGACGTAATGAGCGACCTCACCGGCTCTTCGGTCGTATGTTACTGCCAGCATGTTCCATTCCCCGCTCATTGCGTTTCGCCATATCGGCGGTGAATAAAAAACCGTCTGCCGCCAACTTGTTCCCTTTCGATGCGGATGCTTCACTGAGAAAAAGATTCGTCCATCTCTGAGAATTTGCCAGTGAGGCTCACCCTCTTCGTGCCCATCTGTCAGAAAAAGTGAATTAAAAAGGTTATTCAAACTGTTAATTTTTACCCAGCAGACTAATGAAATATTCTCCATCTCATCCCGAAGAGCGACACGGGAGCGACTCCCAAGTCGTGTGTAGTCAAATGCCCGACCCTCCCTTCCCCACCGATTAACGCAGACAGTTGCTCCAACAACTGCTGCTTGTGTCGCGGGCGTTGCCCCGTCGGCAAGGTTCTCAAGCACACGGCTTTGCTTTTCACTGGGGCCGCGGTAACACGCAACAAGGCGGGGATCACGCAACCATTCCTCAAGTGCCTTCTCCCAGCCTTCTTCCTGCATCAACAGGCTTTGCTGAGCCGCACGCGATACAGTTAAAGAACTCATGATATAAATTGGTTCTTTGAGTACTTCAGGGTTCACTGTCGTACTTCGGACACGCAATGACTCCCCGCGGGCGAATCGGATTTCCGGTCGCTCTTTCTGCACGAGACCCACCTCACCATCAAGAACGGTAACATCGGTTGTATCACCATTCACCCGCACACTGAACTCTGTGCCGTAGTCGATAATTTCTCCAGCTTCCGTCACAACGCGAAACCCATGCGCCACGTCAGGAACATAAGCCCGCACAGCGCCCTGACTCAGTGAGACAACCAAAGGAGACTCAATGATAAATTCTGCTTCGCCTTCAACCACAAGCTGAACACCACTGAAAAGCTCGAGCTGAATAGCCCCCGACCGAATGTGATGGACTCCTCGTGGAAGAACATCTCCGGACGATACTGCCGATGTCTCCCAATCAACATCTGCCTGACTGGCAACTACTGCAAATCCATTCGGTGGCGGCGTAGAGCTTCTACCGGAGCCTCCCTGCTTCGGCCCCAGGCCCCGATTGAGCGTGACCAACAGCACGACAAGCACCGCCGTCGTAACCATGAGTACCGGCACGCCTCGGGATCGCCACAACCCTCCCGTCCTCCTAATCATTTGTCGAGGCACAACCACTGAGTCATTGGAAACACAATCAACCACACGTGCCGGAACATCTTCCTTCACCGCGTCTTCCAGAGCACATTCAAATGCAGCGCACTCCAAAAACTCTTCCCTGGCCTTCTCACTCTCTGCCAATAACTCTTCCAGAGCGTGCAACTCATCTGTCTGCACACACCCATCGAGTGCTTTCCCAGCGAGATCTTCAAGCTTGTGTATTACTTTTTGTTTTTCTGACATTCCTTTAGTTCCATCCACTCTAGGGAACATTTCTCTTAGCTGTCATGTTCTTTACTCATTCGCAATTTCACACATTTCTTGAGTGCTTGCCGCAGGCGATGAAGTGTCACTCGCAACCCCGCCTCAGACCGACCTGTTTCCTCTGCGTATGTTCGCAATGTTTTCTCACCCGAATACCGCTCCTTCAACAACGCCCGATCTTGTTCACGTAATGCCTCGAGACAGTCTCTAAGTGCAAGAGCCTCTGTCTCCAGATCACCTTCGAAACCATTATCGGAAACGAACAACAGATCTTCAGTTTCTCTCGAAAGCATGATCTCCTTTTTTCGTGCCCGGTCTCGACGGTGAGCAAGAATTTCATACCGAATAATTGCATTGATCCATCCACGGAAGTTTGTTCCCTCTCCGAATTCATGTCGTTTCTTCCAGGCAATCAGGTTTGCCCGCTGAAGAATGTCTGAGGTTGTTGCGTTACACAGAACGACAGACCGAATGACTCGACGCAGTCGTTTTTGTTCAGAAGCAAGAAGCTCAGCGAAGTTGTCGTCTGCCATATGCTTTGAGAAAACCTTCTTTGTCGTAAGTAGACTCCGCGGCTACACGAAACGTTAACGAGCTATCCGCATCACCCAACACAACCCGTTGAACTGCAAAATTCGCCCTTCACAGGTACCATCGGCTCCTCGCGTGCGGGCTCCTCACAATACTACCGGCCATCACCCTCATACGTAATTTGGCCATTTTGAGGGGGTGCAGGCCATGGATATTTTCCTGGTTCCCATATCTGCTGCTGACCACGCCGCGCCTGTTCCACATGGACACGTATCTTTTCTGGAACTGAAGTATTTTCAATCTGCCCGTAAACATACGGAAGAGCAGGATTCATTATTCGAGCGAACTCTCCAAGTGGAGGACGCTCGGCTGACAGCGCAAGAATTCTGTTTCGCAACTCAATGACAATCTCCGGATATGACTCCGACACATCGTCGCGTTCCCCGGGATCACGTTGTAAATCAAACAGGGCGTCACCAATAAGCTTCCACTGGCCACTCCGTATGGAGGGAAGCCGTACACTGCCGGTGGCCTCGATGAGAATCTCCGTCCGTGGACTCTTCTTCCCTTCAAGAACCACGGGGCTCATATCCCACCCATCGAGCACCAGAGATCTGTTCGTTGAACCACCCCCAATGGCAACGAGTGTTGGAAAAAGATCCGTGACGTGCATAAGTTCGTGACACCTTGAGCCCGGCGAAATGACTCCGGGCCATCGAAGCACACAGGGCACACGAATACCTCCCTCGAACGTTGTATTTTTAGTACCTCGCCAGGGGCGATTGACCTCTTCGGTGAGCCCACCATTATCATTTGTAAAGAGAACCAGCGTCTCGTTTGAAATGCCGAGTTGGTCAAGAACTTTCAGCATGCGACCGACGGCATCATCAAGACACTTAATCGCTGCAGACCGCTTATCAAAGACATCGCAATGACGTGGTATCTCCTCAAGCGGCCCATGAATTGCATTAAATGCTACGTAATGAAAAAAAGGTTCTGCTGTTTTCGAATGAATCGTCATGAGTCGAATCGCTTCATCAGCGATCAAATCCGTTGAATAGCCTATTTCCAGTACTGGCTGCTGATCACGGTGCCAATCAAAGACGCACAAAGGCTGTGGGGCATTATGCGGAATGAGGTGTGAGTTGTAGTCGATACCCCAGCCATAGTGGCCATATTGATGGTCAAATCCACGCGCGAACGGAAGATGTTCCGGCAACCACTCGCCAAGATGCCACTTCCCAATCATGGCAGTTGTGTAACCAGCCTCTTTCAAAGCATCAGCGAGCGTTCGTTCACGTGGGTCGAGCCCGTGGATTCGTCGAGTGGGCGTACCATCTGGAAGTGTGGCCAATGGTATATCGAGTAGAGCAAGGTAATCCGGTTTCCCGAAATCCTCACTTCTCCAGTCCATCCATTGGCGGAATGGATAACGACCTGTTAACAACGCACTGCGTGACGTGGCACACACTGGGGTCATACAAAACTGACTCAGTTGCATGCCCTGTCTGGCTAGCTGATCAATGTTTGGTGTGAGCCTCACATCACCACCATGAAATCCCGGATCAGCCCAACCGAGATCATCCACTAATATCAGGATAATATTTGGATGGGTAGACTCACTGGAATGGATCTCCTTTGCATACACCCAGGCCGCAGTCACATTAATCCAAAAGACAGTGAATACAATGACCGTAGAGCCACGCAAAACGAAGTCTAAAAGCAGTCGTTGAATCATAAGAAATTGCCTGATTTCCATCGTGCCCCAAAACTGTTCACTATCATGCAACCACAAACCCTCGATATACTACAAGCAATGGGTGGAATCGCAGGACATCGTAAACAAATTCTGCCAACCCTTCACGTGCTGTCATCTGAAACAATTAAAATTTCACCTCGGAACAACAGGTCTCATTCTGCCATGTTTTTTTCCCGATCCTTTGCTGTCTTCGCTGGCTTGACGCTTTTCATTGCGACGACTGCACGTGCCGCGGACCGTCCTAATATTCTCTACATCATGTCTGATGACCACGCTGCCCATGCAATCTCTGCGTACAGAGGCCGGCTTGCCGAGATCGCACCAACACCAAACCTCGATCGAATCGCACATGAGGGCGCTCTGTTTTCCAATGCATTTTGTACAAACTCTATTTGCTCCCCTTCACGGGCCTGCGTGATCACCGGACAGTACAACCACATAAATGGTGTTTTTGATCTCGGCGGACGAATCCCGCCCGGCAAACAGATGCTTCCTATTCAGATGCGGAAAGCTGGCTACCAGACGGCCATGATTGGGAAATGGCATCTCAAAAACGAACCGGCCGACTTTGACCATTACTGCGTGCTGCCAGGGCAAGGCAAATATCACGACCCCGAATTCCGAATTCGTGGACCAAAGCCTTGGGGCAAAAATACGATCCAATTCACGGGCAAGCACGTCACAGATGCCATAACCGATTTGTCACTTGACTGGATTGAGAACGAATGGGACCAAACAAAGCCATTTTTCCTGATGCATCATTACAAGGCACCACACGACTACTTTGATAATGCACCACGATACGAGTCATATCTCGCTGGCGTTGACATTCCTTCTCCAGCATCTCTTTGGAAAATGAATCCGGCGTACGGCTCTCTTGCCACCCGTGGCGATCAAGACGAACTTGTTCCCCACATTGGCACATCAATTGGTGGAAGAAATCCTCGGAGGTCCTACCTCCGCGATCTCCCAACGAGGTACCCTGAAGAATTTCCTACCAACTTCGATCCAAACGACTACTCGGACGATGAAAACAAGAAGTTTGCCTACAACGCGTATCTCAGAAAATTTCTTCGATGCGTAAAGGGTATTGATGACAATATCGGCCGCCTTCTTCAATACCTCGAAATATCCGGCCAACTCGAAAACACGATGATTGTCTACACAGCTGATCAGGGTTTCATGCTCGGGGAGCACGACTACCAGGACAAGCGCTGGATGCTTGAACAGTCTCAACGCATGCCACTCATGATTCGGTATCCAAAACGAATTAAGGCTGGACAACGATTTGACACTCTGGTTGAGAATGTTGACTTTGCACCTACTCTCTTGGACTTTGCAGGTGCCACCATACCCTCCACTGTTCAAGGGCGATCTTTTCGTTCACTTCTCGAAACTGGACAAGAGTCAGACGACTGGAAGGAAGCGACATATTATCGATATTGGATGCACATGGCTCATCATGACAACCCGGCTCATATCGGCCTTCGGACAAAAACTCATAAACTCATCTTTTATTACGGCTGCAATTATGATGGGGGTTACCGCACGCCCCCAGGCTGGGAACTCTATGATCTCATCAACGACCCTGCCGAAACGGTCAACATCTACGACGACCCTGCCAACAAGGACCTTGTCGCTGAGTTAAAAGCTCAACTCGCCGACTTGCGGCAGAAAATCGGTGATGATGGCACCCATTACCCCGCATGCGAAAAGATTCTGAAAGAATTCTGGGAGTACGACGAACCTGCTCGAAGCAATGCAATTCAAATTTCCCATGATTTCCTAGACCGCCGTCTCGGTGAACTTGACCGCGGTGACAGAAGCCCAAAAACATACGTTGGAACGGATCATCAATAGAATTGCTGTTTATTCAGGTCGTGTGCCGGCGAACCACAAAAACCTGTATCGTTTTAGCGAACGACGGCAACAAAGTAGACTCACTCCCCACTTATACGCTAAGAATAATTCTTAGCTAAAACACTTTACAACAACCGTCTTGGGCGCAATCAAAAATGCAAAAACTGTTTGGCATTTTCTTTTTTTTGTTCACTGCTCCTTCGATCGCCTGCTCGGAACCCGCTAATATCATCTTGATTCTGGCAGATGACGTGAGCGCGGATATGTTTTCATGCTTCGGGCAAGCAGACTCAGCACACACACCGAATATTGATCAAATTGCAGCGAACGGAGTCTGCTTTCGAACGTGCTTTGCACCTGCTATTTGTGCGCCATCCCGCGCTTGCTTGATGACTGGAATCTACGGAAATAGGACCGGTGTTTTCCGAAATGACATGTGGGCATTTGATTCACGAGGAACCTTATTCACAGCGCAACCAAGTTGGGCAAAATTGATTCATGATGCCGGTTACGCAACGGCTATAGCAGGCAAATGGCACTGTGGAGCAAAAGAGGCGTGGGAGGGCGTTGTCGGCTTTGATGAATATTGCCTCTGGGAAAGTCCAGGAAAAATTGAATCTCACTTTGGTACAAACCCAATAACGACAGGCCAACGCGATGACATTACGTTGCCGGATACACGGTATTGGTATCCATCAATGGTGCAAAACGGGGACTACATTCCAGTTGAGAAAAAAGATTTTGGTCCGGATAAGCGAGTTGATTTTCTACTTGACTTTATTGAACGGAAGACGCGAGAGAAGCAGCCATTCGTCGCGTATTGGCCGACGGTGATTCCGCACGGCCCGTATTCCACGACGCCTGACCATGGTGATGTCTTGGATATTGAACAGGAGAAACCTGATACGGCAGGAATGGATCGCGAGGAAAAGCTCGAAGTCATGAATCAATACGAACAAGAGCGTCAGCAACGATTTATTCATCTCATTGAGCATCTTGACAAACTGGTTGGTAAATTGATTGCCAGCACAAAGCAATTAGGAATCTATGACAACACCTACTTTATTTTCTGTGCTGACAATGGAACAGCGGTGACCGCGAAGGACCGAGGAGTCGAGCGCGGAGTCCACGTACCATTTATCGTCCAGGGTCCTGGCGTCAAAAAAAGAGGGCTTACAGATGAGTTAACAGATTTTTCTGACATTGCTCCAACACTGCTCGACATGGCAGGGACTACCCCACCGACGAACACCGCATTTGATGGAAAAAGCCTTTTGCCTTTTTTAACGGCAAAAACAGACACCCACCGCGAATGGATCTATGCCTATACAGGGCCGGTACAAGTTGTTCGGACGAAAACCCACCTTCTTGAGGCGGTTTCCCCATTCTATGGAAAACCGATGGGGCGGTTTTACTATACAAACAACTCTCGCTTTGGCCGAAACTATAAACGGGTTGATGGTGAACCTTCACATGCACAAGACCGCCGGCGATTAGAGGCAGTTATAGCGAACTTGCCGTCTCACCTCGAAGAAGATCATCCATTCTGGACTTCAAAACTTGGAACAAGGTGGCTTCACTCAAACGACATTGTGGAAACCGCCAAAAAGCAACTTTACAATCACTCTGATTATTCATTCTATGACGAGACCGACTGAATCTCTTTTCTACTATGCGAACAGTTGCCTTCCTTGTTGCTTTCGTACCAGCCTTCGTACCTCTAAAAAATACGAGAGCTGATGATCGACCAAATATGATCTTCGTCATGAGTGACGATCAGGGCTGGGGTGATGTTGCCTATAACGGACATCCGATTTTGAAAACGCCCCATCTTGATTCAATGGCGGAATCCGGTCTTCGTTTTGACCGTTTCTATGCCGGTGCCTCTGTATGTAGCCCGACGCGGGCATCGTGCCTCACTGGACGGAACAATTGGAGAATGGATATCAATGGCCCTCTGGCTGCTGACGAGGGACATCTCCCAGCAAATGAAATCACGCTTGCAGAAGTTCTTACGGAACACGGATACGCTACCGGTCATTTCGGGAAATGGCATGTTGGTGGATTTGACGCTGAGACCGCTGGCCCTCATGTAATGCCACCATGGCATGCTGGATTCCAAGAGTGCTTTTCAACCCACAACGTTCTACGCACATTCAACCCGTACAACAAATTGGGGAAAGGAGGTATCAAAGCCTGCTACTGGCATAACGGTAGAAATATACCTCTCACCGAGGCACGACAAGAAGCATCTCTGCAAGGTGATGACGCTGCCATTGTCATGAATAAGGCAATCACCTTCATCCAGCAGCAACAGCAATTAGACAAGCCCTTCCTTGCTTTTATTTGGTTTCATAATGTGCATACGCCACTCGGCAAAAACCCTGACCTTATGGCTTCTTACAGCGACTGTACCGAGCAGGAACAGATCTACTTCAGCAACATCACGGCAATTGATGATCAGATTGGTCGACTTCGTATGGCTTTGCGACAACAAAATCTTGCCAGCAACACAATGGTATGGTTCACGAGTGATAATGGTCCAAACCTGAAGGGTAAAAAGAACCCGAAGGCAGCCACCGCTCAAAATGGCAAGTTTGTGTATACAGCACTCGGATCCACCGGAGCGTATCGCGGGTGGAAACGAGATTGCTACGAAGGCGGACTCCGAGTCCCGGGAATCCTCGAATGGCCATCACGAATTAAGAAATCTCGGCACACAGATTTTCCAGCAGTAACAAGCGATTACTTTCCAACCGCTCTAGCGGCGGCAGGGCTACCACTACCTAATGATCGAACCTACGACGGAATAAATTTGCTGCCAGTCATCGAGCAAGAAAAAAATTTTAAACGTCCACCAATTGGGTTTCACTGCAATGGTATGGAGGCATGGACAAGTACACCTTACAAAATTGTTCGATCCATAAAAAACAAGAAAAAGCAGAGCCTGGACTGGGAGCTCTACAACCTGTTTCATGACCCATATGAGGAGCACAACCTTGCTACCAGCAAGCCAGACCTCGTCTCACGCATGGCGAAAGAATTTGGTGATTGGGCTCATGCGATACAGTTAGAAAAAGTAAAAAATTGAACTAAGACTTTTTAGACGTACCATCGCCCGCATAACCATGGGGAAGCACTATCAGTACGGCCGCACAAGTCGTAACAGAATTAGTTGACTATCAACCAATATTTTCTGGAACACGTGGCCAGTCCAAGGTAGTCTTTAAGAGAAAGTACAGAAAGCACTCGTGCAACTTAAGGCGGCCCCGATGAGTATATGCAAGCGACTACTGAGACGAATCGATCAGGTCATTAATCAAAAAAATCACCAGACATACAACGGAATTGACCTAGAAATTCTCGAACCACGGCTCGCCCTCGATGGCCATGGTGTCACTCGGCCGCAGCTAGAACAGACAACGGTCATTCGTATCGATAACTCTCTTGGCCCGAATCCAATAATTTTCACAAAATCAGAACTGGTTAGCCAACAAACAAACAGTTTTGTTATTACTCATGTTCCAAATGCATCTGTTGTTGAAAAATGGAATCAACTCACTTCAAGCTGGCACGATGTATCAACTCCACCAACAACAAGTAATCCGAGACACCTTCTGCAACTCCTTCAAAACAGATTAATTCAAAGCGGTGACCAACTGCGATGGAAACCGAGTTCGGCAGGCACCCAATCGCAGAATTCATTTGAAGTTATTGGTTGGAACGATGGTAGTTTTACTCCACCACCAAATCCTGCGTTGCTACCTGGTTCCATTGAAGACCTACACGTCGCCTCTTATGCCGATGGTGAACTCACGGTTTCATGGAATCCGCCAACTTCAGGCGAAGCACCGTCACGATACTCGGTGAAAACTGACAACGGTAGCACCACTGATATCACTATCACGACGGATACAGCAATTGATTTTTCCCAACTCGAAAGTGGTGACTACACCTTTACTGTAACAGCTACAAATAGTCATGGCCGTGGCCCAGCAACCACGGCGTCACAATCACTGCTCACGTTTTCTGGATACGTGCAGGCCTTTCAGAACGTTTCACTTGAGCAAGGTGATCCAGCCTTTGTTCGACACGGCGCGCATACTGAAGCGGGGGCAGCTGCCATCGATCTCTACCGTATCGCTGTAGATGTTATGAAAAGTCTGCCGAATAGCCATCCCTTTAGTTGGGGTGTTCAGGCAGGCATTCACGGAACTTTTTGGACAACTGTCCTGCAACTTAAACAGGGAATGATTGACGAGGGCTTCATGACTGTGGAAGAAGCAGACGAGGCATTTTCTTCCTGGGAAGTTGTTCTGAATAACTGCAACCATTGGGTCAAACTGTGGTCTGATGCTCAGGGAACAGACCCCAGCACACCAACGCCAAACTTTAGCGTTGTATTCATTGCATGGCATCGCCTCTATATTCAATCTTTTGAAAGAGTTATCCGACAAATACTCATTAACGAAAAGGCAAGGACTGACTCTTTATTTGCCGCCGAACTTGCTAACGCAAATGTTGAAACCTGGGCACTGCCGTACTGGGACTATCGCACTCCTGCATCGAGTGCTCTTCCCCAAGGCTTTCGAGATCCGTCTCATAATGAACGACCAAATGCACTCTACACAGACATTCGTGGGGCTGACATTAATGCCGGTGTGCCCCTGAGCGAAACACGCATGCCTGATGGGGACCTTGGGATTGTTCCGGTCCCTGGAAATAATTTTGAGGAAGGCACAGACGTCTCCGCATATTTCAATCAGAGCGTTGCTCTCCAGCAATCGCAAACTTTATTTACACAATTCAATTCTCTAGCTGAGCTTTCCCCTCACGCGGTAGCACATGATGTGATCGGTGGAATGTCTGACACAGCCCTACCTCGGATCTCAAATTGGATTCAAATGGTAGATCTTGCTCGGGAGGATAATGTTTTGAATCTCTGGAGCAGCCACACCATTCCATCAAATGCAGGTCCTGAGCTCACAAATGCCATCACAGAAGGCGACTATGCCAACATCTACGAATTTATTGTCGACAAGAATCAGACAGATGCATCAGCGATTACCGACCTAATTGACAAATCTGAGTACCTCCAACAATTCTTTGGACTGAAGTCCAGTATTGCACCCTCACTGATTGGCTGGGTGCCAACAGCTGGGCTTGATCCCATTTTCTTCCTCCACCACAGTTATGTTGATAAATTGTGGACTGAATACAACAGTCTGCCAACATCTGCGTATCTACAAGAAAGTGTCCTTGATATCGCCGGCTGGAACTTCACTTTCTGGGAACCTGATGGCAATGGTGAACCTACCCTGACCACCTATTCAACTTGGAAAAATGCCGACTACCTTGCAGAGGGTGAAGCAAATATTACATCGAACAAAGTTCTCCAAGCCTGCTACTATCCATCCTATGTGTACGACTCAGTCATACCAACGAACGTTGACCGGGAACCGCTTCCAAAGACATCAAATGGAGCGCTTGCGCTGCTCGAAAATCCAGCTTTTGCTCCTAAATTGAACGTCATCCACCCGGATGCTGATACCTCCACTCCGGGCAACCAAAACACTATCACTGATCTCGCGTTCCAAGTCATTGATCTTGAACTTCCTTTGTCCGCAGGCTTGATCAACGAACTCACTACTCCTCAAACCGATCCAGAGAACATTCGTGTCGCCGTTGAAATGGTCCTCAACACTCCAATGAATGTTTCGGAGAATATTGGTGTTGCCGTTGGAGCGAGAGACTTTCTAGCCAAGAATGCAACTCAAATCCAGAGCTACTGGGACAGCTGGAACAAAGATGGCGGAACCGGCAATCGTGATGGCGTATTTGACCCCGGTGAAGGTTTTGCTCTTACCAATCTCGCAGACATAAAAATGGACCAGGGTAAATCAATTAGAACCATGAACAACCTGTCACTCGCACGGTTTAACCCACTTGCCATGTCAAGTGATTCGATGCCCGGAATGGTTATGACAACACATTATTCAGCCGATGTTTCATTCCCAACGAGCCAGCAATTTGCGCTCAACCTCGACATCATTCGGCAAGATTCACAGATTGGCATAATGGTTCTTTCTGCAACACCGACGAGCACTGCTAGTCAGAATACGACGCTTTCAGAAATTTCATCATCACTCCATCAGAATATTACGGTTGGGAATATAGCTGGTAACGTTGATGCCTTGAGATATCTCGAGGATAATCCTGCGATCATTTATGATCCTGCTGCACTTGTAAACATTGACGTATGGGCAGGAACGCATTCACCAAATGCATCAACCTATTATGACCGCGCTGTTGATCTTGCCTTCGTCTACCTCGCAACAAATCCCGCCCTTGCCTTGGAGCATGTAGACAATCCACTTAGCGCTCTTCAACAGTACCTTGACACTGGTTTGAGCAATGGGCGGTCACTCGATAGCTGGATGAGAACGGCGGCTGATTCATATAAGGTCGGGGAATCTTTTGAGTCAAACTTTGCTAAAGCAAGAGATTATGTCTTCGGAACTCTTGATCAAGTATGAAATAAAGTGACCCTGCCTCAACGCAGCTTCCTCTTGTCCTAAAAACGCAGGCGGCATCAAAAACAGGCACTCATCGTCACTCCTAACAAACGACCCCTGTTTGTCTCTCTTTTTTTTGTGAGTTTTCTTGACTTTCTAGCTCGCCCCTGATGATCCAAAGCTTCGATTTCTGTCTGCTGACCCCTGTCACCACACTCTTTCATCCAACGAGATAATTCTTGTTTGAGCTCGGCTTTTTGCACTGCATAACGGGGATCATTCGCAAGATTATGCCACTCATATGGATCTTCTTGAATTGCATAGAACTCTTCCGCGGGTCGATTTTCGTACCGAGATATCTTTTCAGCGGCCTCGTTGTCACCAGCTAAAGCTTTTTCACGCCACGATTTGAAAATAGTTGAAGCTGTACAAGCATTTTGAAAGGTGACCTCTGGCGTAAAATTTAGAATGTATTTGTATTTCTCTGACCGAACCGAACGGATACCAAAGTAAGGAGACCCTTTATTTATTCCTCGAGTTGTCATTTCGCCAAACACAAAACGCTTGTGAGCATGCATTTCACCCTTTAATACGGGAACAAAACTCACACCATCGATGCCGGCCTTAGGGGTTCCTCCCGCTGCATTGATGAAGGTTGGTGCAATATCGACGTACTCAACCATGGCATCCGTAACTGAGCCCGCCTTTACCTGACCAGGCCAGCGAACAATACAAGCACTTTGCAAGCCGGTGTCATAACAGGTCCATTTACCAAATGGAAAACTTGACCCCTGCTCACTGACAACCACAACCATGGTGTTTTCTACAATTCCATGCTTGTCCAACAACGTAAGCAATTCACCTACCTGTCCGTCGAAATAGGTGATCTCAGCGAGGTAGTCAACCATATTCTCACGAGTTTCTTTGGTATCCACGAAGTAGGGTGGCAATGTAATGGTCGATGAGTCGTATTGTGACGCATCGCCTTTATTCCATGGCCCATGAGGCTCGTTGGAACATGCAAAAAGACAAAACGGTGTCCCGTCACGGCTCGATTCGGTCAACAATTGATCGATCGCTTTTAAATCAGGATTCTTTTTGCCTGAATATTCAAAGGGAAAGGAACTCTTGGGATTAATATGCGTCTTGCCACTAAGATGAACTCGATAGCCAAGAGGCTCCAAGTAGTGAGCAACACTCTTCGTACCATCTTTGACAAAAGTGTGATTCGGATAGGCACCACTCTTTACAGGATAGATACCTGTGTAGATCGCATGTCGTGTGGGTGAACACATTGGTGCTTGCTGGAAACACTGCGTAAACCGCATACCTTGTTGAGCTAGAGAATCAATATTGGGCGTGATTGCCTGACCTCCATAACAACCGATGTCACGGAATGTACAATCGTCAGCAATTATAAAAAGAAAGTTAGGCCTCGAACCTGTTTGCTTCGCGCCTCTCAAGTAAGTGATGGAAAACCCACCAACGAAAAGTGTGAATAAAGATAAAACAATACGGGCATTGTGTCGAATCAACGTCATAGAATTTCTCCTGAGACGGTTGTCTGGAAATTACAAGAGCGCCTATTCGGTGCACCTGCATAAGTCACAAGCCAGATTTATCAGCAAATTCTCATTGTGATACTTTTGTTGCATATGCCTTGCCTTTTGAATAAATCTAGGGCACTCGTGCATTAGAAGAGTTCATTACCTGTTGAAAAAAGCGGACGGGGTGGGATTTGAACCCACGAGACGCTTTCACGTCTGCCGGTTTTCAAGACCGGTGCATTCAACCGCTCTGCCACCCGTCCGAGTGACGCATCTACCGGAATACCGGCTTGTGAACCAAAGAGTCTACATCGCTTCACGTCCGAGCCACAGTGGCAACCTTTGACGACCGAACTTTCCTGCTTTACAGTATAATTTACGTAAAACTCTAGGAGAATCTTGATGGGTGGTATCAGCAATCGCATGAAGGAAGTCAAACGCCGTCGTCATCGGCGCAAGAAGGTAACAAAGTTTGAAGGTAAATTGCCGAAGGCGACGACCAGTGAAAAACAGGTCATTGCAGAGAAACTTCGCAAAATGACTCCAGGATGTGAAGACCTGATTGTACGTCTTGGCATTGAGGATGGAAAAGCGTAGGTCACGCCTAAGTTTCTTTCAGGCTGGGCGAACGGTTTTAAGACAACTCAGTCGACTTTCTTGCTGAAAAGAAACTCGTCCTGATCAAAGTCAACAGTGACACAATCGCCTTCCGTAAACACTCCGCCTAGTAGCTCTTTGGCTAACTCATTTTGCAGTTGCTGCTGGATGACTCGTTTCAGGGGCCTCGCACCATACACCGGGTCGTAGCCTAAACGAGCAATCTCATCCACAACGGCCTCGCCGCACTGCAGTGAAATGCCAGCTTTCGAAGCCTGCTTGACAAGTTGTTCCAATTGAAGCGACACAATGCGATGAATGTGCCGCTCATCGAGCGGATGAAAGATAATAGTTTCATCAATTCGGTTCAGAAACTCTGGTAGAAACCGTGTTGTGAGTGACTCTTGGACAGCTTCACGAATCTCTTCGTCGCTGCCCTTTTCTTTCGTGATCTCCTGAATCATCTGACTGCCCACGTTGCTTGTCATCACAACAAGAGTATTGGTGAAGTCGACAGTGTGACCAAGACTGTCTGTGAGCCGTCCATCATCCAGTACCTGCAACAACACATTGAAAACATCCCGGTGCGCTTTTTCGATTTCATCGAGTAATACAACTGAGTACGGACGACGGCGTACGGCTTCAGTCAGCCGCCCACCCTCTTCGTAGCCAACGTACCCGGGAGGCGCACCGATTAACCTCGCAACCGTGTGCTTCTCCATATATTCACTCATGTCGATTCGCACCATCGCGTTCTCATCGTCAAAAAGAACCTCGGCTAACGCCTTGCATAGTTCTGTTTTCCCTACACCTGTCGGCCCGAGGAAAATAAACGAACCTATTGGACGATTCGGATCTTGCAGGCCGGAACGACTTCGCCGAACGGCATTACTCACTGCTTCCACAGCCTCGTCCTGACCAACCACACGTTGATGAAGCCGGTCTTCCAAAACAAGCAATTTTGCTCGCTCCGTTTCAACGAGCCTCGTAACGGGAATGCCCGTCCAAGAGCTCACAACCTCTGCAATCTCTTCGGGGCCAACAGCCCGCCGAAGCAAACGCTTGGTTGGCTTTTTTTCTCTAGCAGAATCTTTTTCGGCAGCTTCTTTGTCCGCCTCTTCCTGTTCAAGACGCGACGCCAGTTTTTTTTTGGCCACATCAAGCTCGTAGAGTTGTTGATACATCTCCTCACTCACCGCCTGACCAAGTGACTGACGCTCATTCACTTGAACATTTACCTTATCAAAAGCAAGCTGGGCTTCTTCGAGCTTCTGCCGAAGTTCCTGCGCGCTGCCCACGCCAGATTTTTCCGCCTCCCACTGCTCACGAAGACTCGCTAATTTCTGGCGAAGCGATGCAGCTTCGGCTTCAATCTCAACAAGCCGATCCTTGGCGTGTGACTCTGTTTCTTCCGCAAGCTGTCGGCCCGCCAGCTCAAGCTGCACAAGGCGTCGCTGCACCTCATCAATTTCACTTGGAACACTCTGCAACTCCATCGCAATACGGCTGGTTGCTTCGTCCATCAAGTCGATGGCCTTATCCGGCAGAAAGCGGTCTGCAATATACCGATCGGATAACTCAGCGGCAGCCACGAGTGCTGAGTCGTTAATTTTCACACCCTTGTGATGAGCTTCGTACCGTGGCTTCAGGCCCCTCAAAATCGCTATTGTGTCCTCGACAGAAGGCTCACCCACAAACACCGGCTGGAACCGCCGCTCAAGCGCAGCATCTTTTTCAATGTGCTTGCGGTATTCATCAAGGGTTGTTGCACCAATACACCGCAATTCCCCACGCGCAAGCGCGGGCTTCAGCAGATTCGCTGCGTCAGACCCACCCTCAGCTGCACCGGCGCCAATAACCGTATGGAGTTCATCAATAAAAAGAATGACATTGCCAGCGGCTGCTTCGACCTCTCGCAGAATTGCTTTCAGTCTGTCTTCAAATTCTCCGCGATATTTTGTACCGGCAATAAGCGCACCGAGATCCAGCGCGATCACCTGCCGATTCCGCAATGTTTCCGGAACGTCAGACTGAACGATTCGTAAGGCAAGCCCCTCAGCGATTGCCGTCTTCCCAACCCCTGGCTCACCAATCAGGACCGGATTGTTTTTCGTACGTCGCGACAACACCTGGATCACTCGACGAATCTCTGAGTCTCGTCCAATAACTGGATCTAATTTTCCTTGACTCGCTCGCTGCACAAGATCAATGCCATATTTCTCAAGTGCCTGGAACTTCTCTTCTGGACTCTGATCCGTCACACGTGAGCTACCACGCACCGCCTGCAATCCCGCCAACAAATCCTTTTCAGTGACCGCGGCAAGTTTCAGTACGTTCTGCGCCTTCGATGGAGCCTTGGAAATCGCAATGAGAAGGTGATCCGTCGAGACAAAGTCATCTTTCATTGTCCCCGATTCAGACGTTGCGATCTCAAAAACCTGAATGAGTTCCTGATCAGGCTGCGGTTGTGCTCCACCAGCAACCTTTGGCAGATGTGAGAGCTCGGCTTCAATAATTCGTTCGAGATGCGATCGGTCCACGCCGATCTTCTCAAGCAAAGGCCGCACAATCCCTTCCTGCTCTGCAAGCAGTGCGAATAACAGATGCACAGGCGTCGTCTGTGGATTACCACGGTCTGCAGCCAGGTCTACCGCACGCTGGACCGCCTCCTGAGCCTTGATTGTGAATTTTTCGAATCGAAATGCCATCAGTTCATTCCCTTCAAACTGCATTAGCGCGCAGCAACGCTCTCAATAGTTCTTCCGGATTGCACATCCCCTGCGCATGTCGACCGGAGGCACCGCGGTGGGCGCCTCCGGCTACACGGTTTACTCGTCGTCTTGCTTGACTTCAAACTCGGCATCGATGGTGTCGTCCGAAGCTGCAGCAGCACCGGCTGGTTCACTACCTGCCTGCTCGCCTCCAGCTGCATCCGTCGCCTGAGACTCATACAACACTTTCGAAAGTGCGTGGGAAGCCTGCTCGAGTGCATCGTGCGATGATTGGACAGCATCAGCATCTTCACCCTTGGCTGCTTCACGAGCTTTCGCAATCGCGGCCTCAAGCGGAGCCTTGTCAGCATCCGACAACTTCTCATCATTTTCTTTAATGAGCTTTTCTGTTTGAAAACACAGCGCCTCGGAACGGTTCCGAACCTCAGCTAACCGTTGCTTCTGCTTATCCTCTTCAGCGTGCAATTCTGCATCCTTACGCATCTTCTCAATTTCTTCTTCATTGAGACCGCTTGATTGCTCGATCGTAACGGACTGCTCCTTGTTCGACCCAAGATCTTTTGCATTCACCGAGAGAATACCGTTTGCATCAATATCAAATTTCACTTCAACCTGCGGTGTACCGCGAGGTGCTGGAGGAATTCCTTCCAGATTGAACTGACCTAACAGACGATTGTCTTTTGCCATCGACCGCTCACCTTGATAAACACTGACTGTCACTGCAGTCTGGTTGTCAGCTGCCGTACTAAAGACCTGTTTTCGTTCTGTTGGCACTGTGGTATTTCGTTCAACGAGCTTGGTGAACAATCCACCTTCGGTCTCGATACCAAGGCTCAGTGGTGTCACATCAAGCAAAAGCACATCTTGAACGTCACCAGCCAACACCCCACCTTGGATTGCAGCACCGAGTGCGACGACTTCGTCGGGATTCACACCCTTGTGAGGCTCCTTGCCAAAAATACTCTTCACGAGTTCCTGCACCTTGGGGATTCGTGTCGAACCACCAACGAGGACAACCTCATCAATATCTTTTGGGTCGAGCTTGGCATCCTTGAGCGCCTGAACAACGGGGCCTCGGCATCTTTCAACAAGTCCGTCACACATTTCCTCAAACTGTGCCCGGGTTATGGTTATTTGAAGATGCTTTGGTCCTGAGGCGTCTGCGGTAATAAAAGGTAGATTGATGTCGCTACTCTGTGCGGAACTCAATTCTTTCTTCGCTTTTTCACACGCTTCCTGCAGCCGCTGCAGTGCCATGGTGTCATCCCGCAGATCAATGCCCTGCTCTTTTTTAAATTGATCGGCAACGTGATTAATCAACGTCTGATCAAAGTCATCGCCACCAAGGTGTGTGTCACCATTGGTGCTGATTACACGAAACACCCCATCAGCTACTTCAAGAACGGAAACGTCAAACGTTCCACCACCGAGATCAAAGACAGCTATTTTTTCTTGACTCTTACTCTCAAGGCCGTAGGCCAGTGCCGCTGCAGTTGGCTCATTGATGATTCGCATGACCTCGAGGCCAGAAATCTGGCCCGCGTCTTTTGTGGCCTGTCGCTGTGCGTCATTGAAGTATGCCGGAACTGTAATAACTGCCTTATTGACCTTATGGCCAAGGTAACTTTCCGCTGACTCTTTGAGAGACCGCAGCACCGTGGCAGAGATTTCAGGCGGTGTGAACTCCTTGTCACCCACTTTCACTTTGACATAATCTTCCGGACCACCAACAACGTCATAAGGAACTATTTTTTCTTCACTCGCCACCTCGTTGTGACGACGGCCCATAAATCGCTTAATTGAATAAATTGTTCGCGTTGGGTTCGTCACTGCTTGCCGCCGTGCGATATCACCAACGAGTGTTTCACCTTTATCGTTAAAGGCCACAACACTCGGAGTAAGGCGGTTGCCTTCTTTGTTAGCAATGACCTTTGGCTCTTTGCCTTCCATAACTGCAACAACTGAATTCGTTGTTCCCAGATCGATACCAATTATTTTTTCGCCCTGTTTTGTTGCCATGTCTTGTGTTCCTCCTTCGATGTCCACGCTTTTCTACTTCGTCGAACGACCGTCTACCGTGCTTCCGTATCCGGGGGCCGGCCTGCTGCGGTTGCCGACCGCGGCTCGGGGCCGGTTTTGTCGGTCTGCCCTGACGTCAAGAGAATATTGCAAAGCCCGTGCCATAGCTTCGAAAGACTCGTTTCTGCACCCTCAGAACGAGGAATCGAATAAAACAGCGTATTTACGGAAGGAATTCAGACGGTAGAGTTGAGAACATGTGGTTGTCAGCTCCCAGAGACTGCCATTTTGACGGGCTCCCTCGCGGAACCGGGATTCTTGAAATCTCCATTCACGGAATGGCCTCACTCGACTGTCCAGTGGGGTATGGTGTGTACATAACCCTGTTATTTTTCCGGTTCAAGAAGTGAATATCATGGCATCACACAAGACCAAAGCGACCCGCAAAAAGACCACCAAAAGAAAGCCTGGTCTGACGACCTTACGGAAACGGATCGATACGATTGATCATGAACTCGTTGCCCTCATGAATCAGCGTGCTGATGTTGCCCGAGATATCGGCCACCTCAAATCGGCAAGTGGTGAACTGACATATGATCCATCCCGGGAGGAACTCGTCCTCGACCGGGTAGCAGCAGCGAATCAAGGACCACTCGCCGACGACAGCCTCAAATCAATCTTTCGTGAACTGATCTCAGGTTCTCGTGCCATTGAGCAGCACTTACGGGTAGCTCATCTTGGTCCTGCCTGGACGTACAGTCATCTTGCTGCTCTTCATCGTTTTGGAAATGCGGTTGAATTCGTACCAGTATCCAGCATCTCTGCTGCGTTTGAGGAGGTGCATGCTGGTCATTCACACTACGGTGTTGTTCCTCTAGAAAACTCAACCGATGGGCGAATTGCTGACACATTGGATAACTTGGCGCGCATGTCAGTCAAAATCTGTGCTGAAGTGCCATTACGCATTCACCATAATCTTCTTGCGGCCTGCGAACGTCATGACGTGAAGAAGGTTTACAGTCGCCCACAGGCACTCTCGCAATGCCGGAACTGGTTGGCGAGACACCTTCCTGATGCACAGTTGATTGAGGTGACAAGCACAAGCGCAGCTGCCGAAAAAGCAGCTCGTGAGTCAAAGTCTGCGGCAATAGCAAGTCGCCAGGCAGGCGTTCATCACAGCTTATCCATATTGGCTGAAAACATTGAAGATATCGCTGGGAATACAACCCGTTTTGCTGTTATCGGCCATGCCGACGCCAAACGGACCGGCCGAGACAAAACTGCCTTAATGTTTGAAATCAAACACCGTCCAGGTGGACTTGCTGATGCGCTTGCCATACCAAAGCGGCAAAAGCTCAATCTAACCTGGATTGAGTCCTTTCCTCTCCCGGGCGAAAAACGAGGCTACATTTTCTTTGTCGAACTCGAGGGTCACCGTGATGATCTTCGTGTGCGGCGGGCGATCGCGTCGCTTGAAAAGCGGTGCACCCGAGTTGCCATCCTCGGCAGCTATGCAGGGGCGAGTCTGGTTGGATAGTGCACTGATTTCGGTGCGGAGGAAATTTGCAATCCCGTGCATACCAGCGACGTCTAGTGCGTATCGTATTTTCGCACTACACTGCGACTCTTGAATCAACCGATCACATTGATAGCACCACAACCAAGGAGTGAGAATGGCTACCCGCCACAGGATTGTTGCTGGAAATTGGAAGATGAATCTTGACCACGCTGGAGCGGTCGCACTCGCTCAAGCTGTGGCGACTGGTGCCCACTCCTGCGGCGACTGCAACCTGATTCTCTGCCCTCCGTCAATTTACCTTGAACCAGTTGCAAAAGCACTTGAACTGGCCGATGGGGCGGGCCCGTCCGGTGTTGCTCTTGGTGGCCAGAACCTGCACGACCAACCCAAGGGTGCTTATACAGGCGAGATTGCTCCTGCAATGCTCGTCGACGTCGGCTGCACATTCTGCATAGTTGGGCACTCTGAACGACGAACACTCTTTGGTGAGACAGACAGTGTTGTCAACACAAAAGCTAAAGCCGTTCTCGCTGCGGGCCTCACGCCGATCATTTGCGTAGGTGAAACTCTGGAAGAACGTGAACAAGGCCGAACGGCAGCAGTTGTTACGGAACAGATTTCCGGCTCCCTTGCTGGTCTCAGTGCGGCGGACCTTGCCACGGCGATCATTGCCTACGAACCTGTCTGGGCAATCGGTACTGGAAAGGTCGCGACACCCGAACAGGCTCAGGAAGTTCACGCTCTGATCCGAAAGCAGCTCGTAGAACATACTGATGAAGCAACTGCCAGTCAGGTAGTAATTCAGTATGGCGGCAGCGTAAAACCAGACAACGCCGGTGTTCTGGCGGCACAGCCCGATATTGACGGGGCACTGGTCGGAGGGGCGAGCCTCAAAGCTGAGGACTTTCTGGCAATTGCCGAACAATTTGCTCACGCCAGCTAATTCGTGTCATCGGGATAGCCCAGAATGGCTGCCCACGATACATTACGGGGTAGTTTCCGACCTTTGGCCGCTTGACTGTTTTGGAGAATTCATTCGCAATGTTCATGTTTGTTCGCTTTTTTCTTGGATTCATGCTCGTTGCCACGTCAGTGTTTCTCATTCTGCTGGTGCTCATCCAACGCGGACGTGGAGGAGGACTTGCCGGTGCACTCGGCGGCATGGGTGGCCAAAGTGCATTCGGTACCAAAGCTGGTGACTTGTTCACAAAGATCACAATTGGCGTTGCTACATTCTGGATTTTGCTCTGCATTCTCTCAATTAACGTACTTGGGACGCAGCAGTCACTTTTCAGTACAAATCTGGGGGCGGCGGCACCAGAATCAATGGAAGGTCTCGGAACAACCGAAGCAATGCCTTCGGAGGCAGCTCCGGAACCTGGCAGTGATTCTGCGGAGACTCCTGCTAATAGCGGCGAATCAGAACCGGGCACAACGACTGTTGAAAAAGATTCTTCTGCCACACCAGGACCCACAAACGAGTCACAACCTGACGCTTCGACTGCACCGTCTCCGGCGGCTGAGAAGTCGGCTGAGTAAACCTGGAGGACTACCATGGCCCGCAGCATGACTGGATGCGGCGAAGGTTTCGCCGATGATCAGGGCGTCGCCTGCAGGGTTGAGATTCGCAGTGTCAATCACCGCCATCTCAAATGTAGTATCCGCACGCGAGAAGGTTTTCATCTTCTTGAGCCACGGCTTGAAGGACTGATCCGCGAACGCATCAAGCGAGGGAGTCTTCAAATAACACTCGAAGTGAGTGGGTCGGCTGTTCCGACGGGTCGTCGGCTTGACCAAGATCAACTCGGCGCGTACCTCGATGACTGGGAATCTTTCTGTGATCGACGCGGGATCACAACACCACCAACGATTGATCCGCTTCTGGGACTCCCCGGTGTCTTGCTTGATGCTCCTCCGGATGCATCAGCTGTTGAAGCGACATGGCCTGTTGTTGCCGCTGCAACTTCAGCAGCCGTAAGTCAACTCGACACCATGAGACAGTCCGAAGGGGCGGCGCTGGTTACTGATCTCGAACAAGCCTGCGTTGCAATCGGGAATCTTGTGCAGCAGATCCGTGAACGTGTACCAGAAGTTGTTGCTGAACACCGACAACGCCTTCTTGACCGTGTTGCAAAAGTTCTGGAAACACATCAAACACGGCTGGACGACAACGACGTGATTCGCGAGGTTGCCCTCATTGCCGATCGATCTGACATTTCAGAAGAATTGGTGCGGCTAGAAAGCCATGTTGAGCAATTTCGAAGCCTCCTCCATGACACCGCACCTGGTCGTAGTCTCGACTTCCTGGCTCAGGAACTTGGCCGCGAGGCCAATACAATCGGGTCAAAATCAGTTGACGTTGCCATCGCCCATGCAGTCGTTGACTTGAAGTCGCAGGTGGAAAGAATCCGCGAACAGGCCGCCAACATCGAGTAGCCTCGCCCAAGAAATACCCGCATTGCCGAGGTGCCACTTTCCAAGGCTACTCATAGTGGGGTAGAACATTACGATGAGTCAAACTGAAGGTCAACTCGTCGTTCTCTCTGGCCCTTCGGGCGTCGGGAAGTCCACACTTCTCCGCCGACTCCTTACTGACTTCTCGGCACTCATTCCAAGCATTTCTGCGACAACACGGCCGCCGCGTACTGGAGAAACGCCAGGAGTCGACTACCACTTCCTTTCTCCAGAAGAGTTTGAAACCAGTAAAAAAGCAGACCGATTTATTGAGTGCTGCCAGGTATATGGCCGGGAATATTGGTACGGAACGCTGGAAGATGAGGTCACACCTCGCCTCACCCATGGAAAATGGGTTATTCTTGAAATTGACGTCGAGGGTACCCTTTCTATTTTGGAACGGTATCCTCAAGCAGTAACAATCTTTGTTGAGCCTTCCGACCCAGCACATCTTGAAGAGCGCCTTCGAGGCCGTGGTACTGAGAGCCCAGAGGCAATCCAACGAAGATTAGAAGTTGCTCACCGTGAACTTCGTCAGTCCGGGCATTACCGACACCGGGTCGTTAATGATTTAGTAGAAGACGCCCTTGCAAACATAAAAAAGATACTCACCGAAGCTGGTTTTTCAAACGACTCAACAGAAACAGCTTCTGTTTAAATAACCAAACCGTTACGTCAGCCCCACAGAAAGCAATCTCGATATGATCGACGACCTCCGTGAAGAAGAAATCGTGAACAAAGTTGGTGGACGCTTCAAGCTGTCAACACTCATCCAGAAACGTCTTGTTGCTCTGAATGCTGGTGGTCGCCCGCTCGTCGACATTGATAGTAATGACAAGATGCAGATTGTTATCGAGGAAATTAAGCAGGATAAGATTTTCCTCGATACATCAATGAACCTCCGAATTACTGGTGAATCACCTGAAGCGGGAGCACCAATCGACTTCGACGCCAGCTTTTGATCAGAGTCTTTGCTGTTGATGTGCCTGCTAGGTACCCTCTGAAGCATCGGACGTTCTGATCACTTCTCTTGTTGATGGAATATGTCGTGTCGAATCCACTTGCAGACCGCGAAATAGTCATAGCCGTAGGTGGTGGCATTGCGGCGTACAAAGTTGCCGCAATGACTAGCGCACTCATTCAGCGTTCTGCAAATATTTCGGTTGTTATGACTCGTAATTCGCGGAAATTTATCGGCGAGGCAACCTTTGCCGCACTCACCGGGAGGCCCGTTGCCTCTCGTAGTTTTGATCCCAGAAGTTTCCCCTTGGGTGCACACATTGAATTGGCAGAGCGTGCCGAGTTGATCGTCGTTGCACCGGCCACAGCAGACATCTTGGCAAAGGCAGCATCGGGTCTGGCTGATGACCTTCTCTCAACACTTCTTCTTTGTGCTAAGTGCCCAGTACTCATGGCTCCCGCCATGAATGCAGCCATGTGGGAGAAACCTGCCGTCCAACGGAACATCTCGCAACTGACAGATGACGGTGTCAGCTTTATTCAGCCAACATCAGGCTGGCTCTCATGTCGCCAAACTGGCATTGGCCGCATGGCAGAACCAGAAACGATAACAACTGCCATCGAGACCGCCTTTGGCACTTCGTAGCAGGTTCAGTCATAAAAAAACAATGGCACACATACTTATCACAGCCGGCCCCACTCGCGCCTACATCGATGATGTCCGATTCCTGACGAATGCCTCAAGTGGCCGCATGGCTGCCGCACTCGCAACGGCTGCCATTGCAAAAGGCAACACCGTGAGTATCGTGAGCGGCCCGGTAAGCGTCCGGTATCCAACGGAAGCCCGAGTGACCTCGGCTATCACGACTGGTGACATGCTCAAGAAGTCACTCACGCTCCTCCCTCGCGTCGATGGCGTCATCGCCACAGCCGCACCGTGTGATTTTGAACCGAAACAGCGGGAAAAGGGGAAACTCCCAAGGCAGCGTGGCCTTGTACTTGATCTCAAGCCAACGCGAGACATTATCGCGACATTGGCGAGACAGGCCAAGCCCTCCCAATGGATGGTTGCTTTTGCGCTCGAGCCAGATGGTGACCCGGCGAGAGCACTGAAGAAAATTACTGCAAAGAAATGTGACCTTATTGTGCTGAATGATCTGACTGCATTAGACACCCCAACAACTGCGGTCACCGTCTATGACCACTCCCACAAACTGGTTGGGCAGCAGGCAGGGACAAAAATAGCGGTCGCTCGCTGGCTCCTCAAACTGATTGCTTCACACTCTGGCAAAAGCGAATTAGGCTGTTAACCGACTTCGTCTGAGTTCCTCTGTTATGCTAAAGTTACGTTGGCTCAAGCCAACCTTTACTTCCTTGATTCCTGTCCCCTTTTGCACAGCCCTGACGTGATTAAAGTTGCTATCCTCGGCGCCACAGGATATACGGCGCTTGAATCGATAAAACATCTCCTCCGGCACCCCGACGTCCAAATCGTTGCGGTGACAAGCCGGCAGGAGGGAAATACACCTGTCTCGAGCGTTCACCCGAGTCTGGTTGCACGGCTTGACCTACCGCTTGAAGACCTGAAACCCGAAGAAATAGCACAGCGGGCAGATGTTGTCTTTTGCTGCCTGCCTCATTGTGCAAGTGCATCAGTCGTTCCGACACTTCTCGATGCAGGAGCCAAAGTAGTAGACCTCAGTGCAGACTATCGACTAGACAATGCCCCCACGTACCAAGAGTGGTATGGGCAACCCCACATCGACAGCGACCGTCTTGGCAAAACTGTCTATGGACTTCCTGAGTTGTTTCGATCTCAGATTGCTGGCTCTACTCTTGTCGCCAACCCAGGCTGCTACGCCACAGCCGCTATCCTCCCCCTTGCTCCCCTCATCAAGGCCGGACTCATCGAGAGCAATGACATTATTATCGATGCCAAAAGTGGCGTAAGTGGAGCAGGTCGCAATCCAAAGCTCATGGCTCATTATCCCGAGTGTAATGAGAGTCTTTCGCCATATAACGTTGGTCGTCATCGCCACACACCGGAGATTGAACAGATCATTGCCCGGCATGCAACGACGCAGCCAGAGGTTATTTTCACCCCACAACTTGCCCCTATGGATCGTGGGATCCTTGCTACCATTTACGCAAAGCCAGCCTCCGGTGTCACTGAGAAACATATCGACGACGCATGGCAGCAGGCCTACGGACAAGAACATTTCATTCGACTTGTTGACCATCTACCTGGCACGAAAGACACCGTCGACACAAACTTCTGCGACCTGACTGCTCGGCTGGTCCGCGGTCGACTCATTCTCATTTCCAGCCTCGACAACCTTGTAAAAGGAGCTGCTGGAGCTGCCGTACAAAACCTAAACTGCATGCATGCTCTGCCAGAGACGACAGGTCTGCTCTAACCCCTTACCCATTGTTTACAAACTGCCGATGGCTCCTGCTGAAACCCCATTCTCCGGCCCGATTCCTCCGCTTCCCCAAGGATTTCAAGTTTCCGGATTGCACACCGGGCTGAAACGCAATCCGACCCGAGAAGATATTTCACTGATTGTCTCTGACAGACCAGCGACAGCGGCTGGTGTCTATACTCAGAATCTTGTATTTGCGGCTCCTGTTGCTTTCGACCGCGATCGCACCCCTGGAACTGGATTCCGCGGTGTTGTAGTCAATTCCGGTAATGCAAACGCCTGCACGGGCACACAGGGCGAATCCGATACAGCTGCCATGGCAACCCTGACTGCAGAGGCAATCGGTAGCATCGAGAGCAGTGTTCTCGTCATGTCGACAGGTATTATCGGTGAATTTCTTCCAATGGAGACAATTAAAACAGGCATCCGCTCTGTGGCCAACCAACTGGCAGCAGATGAGGAAAGTGTCATACGGGCGGCGCGTGGATTTTTGACAACAGATACCCGCCCCAAACTTGCTGGTGAAGCGTTCGGGAAAACTCCGTCGGGTGAAATGTATCGGATGCTTGGTATTGCGAAAGGCGCAGCCATGATTGGACCGAAACTCGCTACCATGCTTGGCCTCGTTCTCACCGACGCTGCGATTACTCCTGAAGATGCGCAACGTCTCCTTTTTCAAGCGACAGATCTTTCTTTCAACTGCGTGAGCGTCGACGGTCACATGAGCACCAACGATACTGTCCTGCTCCTCGCAAACGGTGCTGCCGGAGGAGAACCTCTCACAGGAAAAAATCTTGAGGCATTTGAGACTGCTCTCATGAAAACGTGTGATGCGCTCGCCCGAGAGATCGCTGATGATGGAGAAGGAGCGACTCATGTCATACGTATTGAGATCACTGGTGCCGAAAGCCGGGAGGACGCCCGCCGAGTTGCCCGAGCAATAGCCGATAGCCCCTTGGTCAAAACCGCGATCGCCGGCGCAGACCCGAATTGGGGCCGAATTGTCTCTGCTGCTGGCTACGCGGGCGTCTCGTTTGATCCTGGGCGGCTTACCCTGCGTGTCAACGGTTTTGAGCTCTTCAAAAATGCCTCTCCAGTCAGTTTTGACGCCGAAAAAGTGTCAAAATCGATCAGTGAGAACCGGGAAACCCTGATTGAGATCGATTTAGGTGATGGGCCGGGCACAATCCGCTTCTACACGAGTGATCTGACCGCTGAATATGTCCGGCTCAATGCTGACTATCACACGTAGCGAAAGACTCCTCTTCCCTAGCCGCCCTAGGGTGTATATTTTGCTTATTCAGCAAGGCTGTCTCCAGACGCCTTGAGACGCTTCCTTTTTCCGTCGGAACCTTGTCAATGTTGCAACTCAACGACCAACACCCAGCTGTCCACTCTATTTGGGGAACCAAAAGTCGAGTGATTCCTACATTTCCGTCGTTCTCAACAGAATTGCTTACACCGTTGATTGGGGATTTCCGGCTCATTCAAGTCACGAATAATGAAGAATCGACTGATGAAGACATCGACGTTGGTGATGACAACGATGTGGAGAGTGACGACCCACTTGCCGATGAAGATTCTAACTTCGATGATTTCGATGACGAATTTGATGATGACTTCCAAGAGGAAGAAAGTGATCCTGATTGGGAGCATCCAGATGACCTTCGTCCGGAGGCACCCCCACCGAGCAAGTCACCTGGTGGCAAAAAGTAACAAGGCGGCCGTATCCTTCGGAGTCAGCCATGAATAACGCGAATGCCCCTCAGCACGAGAACGCATCTCTCAGCGGTTATCCGTGGTTTGGTGTCTTGTCGCAACTTGAGTTTGACATTGAATTTTTTGAGCAACTTTTTGCTCGTGACGGTACATCGGCCGAAGTATGCCGAGTGCTCGCTGAGTTAGTGGCGAAAAAAGGTCTACTCGACAGGGCAGTCGAACTTGACCGTCATTTAGTCACCCTTCTGCCAGAAGATGCACTGGCTCGTTACAATCTAGGCTGTTCACTTGCCCGCGCGGGTTGTTCAAAGGAAGCGATCAGCACGCTCTCCCAGGCAATCCTCCTCGGGTATGATGACCTTCATCACCTCGAGGCTGATCCAGACCTCGACTCGCTGAGGGACCATCCTGACTTTCAGAATCTTCTCGACGAAGACTGACCACATGGTCACGCAGAAGTCAGCAGTGTTCCCGATTCACAAACGACGAGAAGGCAGCCAAGAATGCTCGAACAATACGACCAGATTACAGCAGGATGTGAAGCCATTCAAAAGCGATGGCCCCATCAACCAAAAGTGGGAATCATTTTAGGAAGTGGACTCGGCAACGCCGCACAAGGTGTCACTGACCGTGTCGAAATTCCATATGAGGAGATCCCGCACTTTGCGCGGTCAACAGCGCACGGACATGCCGGTCAACTCGTATGTGGTCTGCTTGATGGTGTCCCAGTCATAATTCTCGAAGGCCGGATGCATCTGTACGAGGGCTACCCAGCATCACAGATCACTCTGCCCGTGCGGGTCCTTCATCGCCTTGGTGCTGAGCTTTTACTTGTCACAAATGCATGCGGTGGCCTCAACCCGCACTACAGCGCTGGTGACATTATGATAATTGACGACCACATCAACCTGATGCAGGACAACCCGCTTGTCGGTATCAATGACGATCGTCTCGGACCGAGATTTCCTGACATGTCAGAGCCGTACACCTTTCCGCTTATTGACCGCGCCCTTGAAGTAGCACGCCAAGAAAACTTTGTTGCCCATCGAGGCGTGTACGTGGCCGTGACTGGCCCCAACCTCGAGACACGTGCCGAGTATCGTTATCTACGGGCGATCGGTGCTGATGTTGTTGGTATGTCGACTGTCCCAGAGGTCATCGTTGCTGTTCATGCCGGTCTGCGGGTACTGGGCCTCTCGGTTGTCACTGACATGTGCCTCCCAGATGCACTCGAAGTTGCGACAGTCGAAAAAATTCTTGAAGTGGCCCGGACGGCAGAACCAAAACTCAGAGCTCTTATAGAAGGAGCCGTTCGAGATGCGGCAGCTGATGTGATCTAATGCGTCTCTGAGTGACATGCCGCAATGCTCTGGCAGGCACCCTACGCGGTGAGCCAAGTCCTGAAACGTTCGTATTGCTTCTTCGTCATGGCAGCCTCGTGCCCTGATGCCGCCAAGCCACTCCTGCCGGGTTTCGTCGGGTAGCACTGGGGCCAGAAGGTTTTGCTGGGTAGGATAAAGCGTCTCATTACCAACCTCCCTTTTTTGCCTACAGACTCGCCTCATAAATTTCATGTTCCAGCCCGTCCGAGGCAGACCCGATCTGCCAGCCACAGAAGCCGAAATCGCTGCCCTCTGGAAGTCTGCGGGAATTTACCAAAAGTCACTCGACAACCGTCGCGGCGCCAAGCGATTCGTTTTTTTTGAAGGACCACCAACAGCCAATGGCATGCCTCATCCAGGGCACTGCCTCACACGTGCTATCAAAGACCTCTATCCACGCTACCGGACAATGCGAGGTGAGTTCTGTGAGCGTAAAGCCGGTTGGGACACCCACGGTCTGCCCGTAGAAGTCGAAGTGTGCAAGAGCCTGGGCATCCACTCAAAAGCCGAAATCGAAAACTACGGCATTGAGCCATTCATCCACCGATGCCAGGAATCTGTCTGGCGGTACATGAAGGAATGGGAGACTCTCACCGAGCGGATTGGATTCTGGATTGATCTTTCAGAAGCCTATGTGACCTACCATCAAAGCTATGTCGAAAGTGTTTGGTGGGCACTTTCGGAACTTTTCAACCGTGGTCTTCTTTACCAAGGCCACAAGATTGTGTGGTGGTGGCCGCAGGGCGGCACCGCACTTTCCAGCGGCGAGGTTGGACAGGGATATCGACAGGTAGCTGACCCGAGTGTGTATGTTGCCTTCCCGCTTCTCGATGCAAATGGTGCCCCAACAAAGCGAAACCTGATTGCATGGACGACAACCCCATGGACGCTCCCATCAAATCAGTTCGCAGCTGTGAAGTCAGATCTCACGTATGTTGTTGTCCAGTTTGAAGATGACCCGGAACACCAATACGTTCTTGCTGAGCCTCTTGCCGCATCACTTGCCGAAAAGAAGAAGACTGAGATTGAGATTCTTGATTCCTGTCCTGGATCAGATCTCGTAGGACTGTGCTACCAACCGCCATTTGATTGTTTTTACTCAAACAGTGAGCCAAAAGCCGCACCTCTGAAGAACGGCGGGGATGTGCCTGTTGCCTGGCGAGTCATCGAAGCTGATTTTGTTACCACAGATTCAGGCACCGGCATTGTGCACATCGCACCAGCATTTGGTGAGGTTGACTACAGTGTTTTAATGGCGGAGCGAGAGCGATTCGAAACCAACCTGCCACCACTTATAAATTGCGTCGCACCCGACGGCACGTTCACAGACGAATTTCCCACGATGACCGGGCGTTTTGTCAAGGAGTGTGACCGTGATCTTACTCGTGACATTCGCAGTCGCGGCCTGCTTATTCACCAAGAGCAGTATCTCCATGACTATCCATTCTGTTGGCGGGCTGATAACGATCCGCTGATTCAATACCCGCGAGCGAGCTGGTTTATTCGCACCAGCGATTTCCGAGATGAAATGCTCGCCAATAACAGCCAGATCAACTGGATGCCCGAACACATTAAGGAGGGGCGATTCGGTAACTTCCTCAAGAACAACGTTGACTGGGCGTTGTCCAGAGAACGCTACTGGGGAACTCCTCTTCCTATCTGGGTCTGCGAAGAAACCGGGGAAGCTGAAGCCATCTCTTCATACGACGCACTACTTGCCAAACCTGGCGCGACGGGCACTGAAGTTTTTGATCAAGCCAAAGTCGATAATCCTGACTTGTCGGAGGACCTTCGCGTCCATAAACCCTATATTGATGCCATCACATACGACTCACCATTTGCAGCACATGCTCGTATGCGTCGTGTACCAGAGGTGATTGATTGTTGGTTCGACTCTGGAGCAATGCCTTTTGCCCAGTGGGGCTGGCCACACACAGGTGCTGAAGAATTTCAGTCGCAATGGCCCGCTGATTTTATTTCTGAAGCCATCGATCAGACTCGCGGCTGGTTTTATAGCCAGCTTGCCATCAGTACTCTGCTTTTCGGACCTGAATCAACGACTGACGCTGTATCGACAAACGCCACGACAGCGATGCCACCCAAAGACTACCCACACCCTTTCCGAAATTGCATCGTTCTCGGTCATATGCTTGGCGAGGACGGTGGCAAGATGTCTAAAAGCAAGCGGAACTACAAAGAGCCGTCCGAAATTTTGGATCGATACGGAGCAGATGCACTCCGCTGGTACTTTTTCGCCGGGCAGCCTCCATGGAATAGTATCCGCTACAGTGAACAAGCTATTCGTGAAAGTGTCCCGGAGTTTTTATTGCGGCTCTGGAACGTCTACAGCTTCTTTGTCATTTACGCCAACATCGACGGCTTCAATCCAGCGACTGATATGGAGTCTCCCGGCCAGCTTGACCATGCGAATCTCACGAGCGGTAACGGTTTTCGCCCGGCACACGACCGAAGCGAACTCGATCGCTGGATGTTGGCTGAACTGCATGCCACCGAGAAGAAGATGGTCGGCGCGCTTGACAACTATGACCATTACGTTGCTGCCGGAGCACTTTCTGATCTCGTTGATGCAGTCAGCAACTGGTTTGTGCGAAGAAGCCGAGACAGATTCTGGGCTGCTGGAAAAGCAGACACATCCGTTGATGGCAATCCAGAAAAATGCGATGCCTACTGGACGCTCTATGAGGTACTTACGACAACTGCTCGGCTAGCAGCACCTTTCGTACCCTTTGTAAGTGAGGCGTTCTGGCAGAATCTAGCCGTTGGCCCCTTTGGAAGTGGAGTGCCCGAGAGCATTCATCTCACTGATTACCCCACAGCCAACACCGACCTGATTAATCCAGATCTTGCGCGCCAGATGGCACTGATTCGTGAAGTTGCCTCACTTGGCCGGGCAGCACGAGCTCAGGAAAAGCTCAAGGTGCGACAGCCACTTTCAAAGGTTGAAGTGATCCTTGCAGAATCACACAAGGCTGACGCCGACTGGCTGACATCGCATGCAGATCTGGTGTGCGACGAACTGAATGTGAAGGCCTTTGAAATCTGTGCAGAACCGGATCGATACATTACTCGCACAATTCTTCCTGATCTCAAGAAACTTGGGCCACGGCTCGGAAAGAAACTGCCTCTTGTTCGCAATGCCCTGCAGCAGGCCGATGCCGCCACCCTCATGACTTCCTTTCAAGAAGATGGCCAAGCTATCATCACACTGCAGGATGGGACGGACGTCCCGATCACCGAAGAAGAATGTCTCATTCGCACGACCGCCCGCGAAGGATGGGCTGCCGCTGAAGGCACACGAGGTGTTGTGGTGATTTCCAGCGAGCTCACTCCGGACCTTATTGCCGAAGGCAGAGTCCGGGAAGTCATTCATGCTGTCCAGTCACAAAGAAAAACAGTAGATCTCGAATTCACTGACCGGATTGCCTTGGGGTTTGTTACCAAATCAGATGAACTTCGAGTGGCACTGCAGGCACATGTCAAAACAATTGCGTCGGAGACGCTTGCTGTGTCAATTGGTTTCGAGCCGATACCAAATGCTGAAGAAGAGACGCTTGATCTTGATGGACACGCACTCACCATCACCCTGAAACGGGCCGTCACGCCTGAGACGGCCTAAGAGAAGGGAATCTGGTCTTGTGAGTAAAGAAGGCAACACCCAAACACTTCGCCTTGCCGTTCTCCTATCCGGATCGGGACGGACCCTCGAAAACTTGCTGCGACGTGAAAAGAACGGTGAGCTTCCGGCCACCGTTGAGCTCGTTCTTTCCAACCGAGAAGGTGTCCGCGGAGTGACTATTGCTGAGTCCGCAGGTATTCGCACCATAGTGAACCCACAAGGTGAGGCATCACTCGAAGCATGGAGTACAAGTCTGTTTGACTCCTGTCGTGAAGCGAACATTGATCTCGTCGTCATGGCAGGATTTCTCCAACTTGTGGCTATTCCGGATGATTTCGTCGATCGGGTAATCAATATCCACCCGTCGTTGCTTCCTGCTTTTGGCGGAAAGGGATTCTACGGCAATCGAGTTCATGCGGCTGTCATTCAAGAAGGCGCCACAACCTCTGGATGCACTGTGCACTTCGTTGACAATGAATACGATCACGGAACTGTCTTGCTTCAGCGGCAGGTCCCTGTAGCCTCTGATGAAACACCAGAGACACTTGCCGCTCGTGTCTTCCAAGAGGAGTGCGAGGCACTTCCAAATGCCATACAACTGCTCGCCCAACGCTATCAACTAAAACAGTAATCACACCACGGACAGAGGAACATGTTATGCAACGTACAACTGGAAATATTATTGCTGACTCACTTGAATCTGCTGTGAGCTATGCCGACCGGCTGAGGCAGGACATCCCTCACATCGAGGCTGCTCGATTCGCGCGACCGGGTGGGCACATGGTTTCCTCAAACCACCCCTGTTTCATTTTCGGTCACCTGAGTTTATATCCACCAAAAGTCTTGGGCCAACTTGACCAGAAGTCACTCCCAATACCGACTGGGTTTGAAAAATCTTTCGACAAGACAGCAACCTGCCAGGATGACCCGAACCATACGGTGTATCCGTCGTTCGACGAGGTTCTCGCATTTTTTAGTGCCGGTCACAAAAAACTCATTGAAACACTCCGAGGAACTGCCAACGAGACATTCGACCATCCAAATCCAGCTGAAGGCCCACTCGCTGAACGATTCCCAACGCTCTCATCGGTTCATGCGTTCTACTGTGGTGGTCACATCATGTCGCATCTTGGACAGCTTTCTGCCTGGCGTCGCATGCAGGGCCTTCCACCAGCCTGACTCCCTAAGGGGTAGGACAGGAACCCCAAGGCGGCCTCTGTGGATGAGATATCTAATGAAAGTCAGAATTCCGAACACTACATCGCTCCACATGAATCAGTGATAAGAATAAAGTCCGCTGCTTTGGAATTACTGCTCTTCGGTGGAGTCAACTAATGAAAATGCAAGGAACACCAAATCACAAGCGAGTCACACGTGAATCCTCTCTCTGTCATGTCATTGCTTGAAGTACAATGGTCAGACACTGCTACTGAATAAAGCTGACAAAAAATATTCAATCTCCTACCATTTACCCCGAAATAACAAAGCACATGAAAGACGACTTGAACCACCTTCAGCAGAGTGGCCGCACAAGAAGACTCACAACATGCTGGGCTGCACTTTATTGCACTACCATTTCCCTGCTGCCTTTGCCCCTTTCACCGAACCACGCGTGCTCTGCTCCGATTGAAAAAAATACGCAACCGAATATCGTATTTATTCTTGTTGATGACATGGGTTACGGGGACCCCCGTCCATTTAATGCCGACTCGAAAATTGAGATGCCCAATATCGAGCGACTCGCCGCAGAAGGCATGATCTTTACAGACGCCCATGCCTCCGGCCCGCTCTGCCATGTTTCACGATATGGCTTGCTGACAGGCTGTTACCCATTTCGATCGTCACCCATAGCCTGGAATAAAGGGCCCACAATTAAGTCAGACCAGGAGACTATTGCATCACTCCTTGCAAACGCGGGCTACACCACAGCAATGGTTGGCAAGTGGCATCTTGGATTTGATGAAAATGGATTTGAAAATCCTCTCCTTGGCGGGCCCGTTGACCGTGGTTTTCAAAGTTTTTTTGGTATCCGAGCATCTACTGACATACCACCATACTTTTACATTCGTAATAACAAAGCAGTACAACCACCCACAGAGACAATTCCTGCAAATTCCTCAGAGGGCTGGAGCCCAATCCAGGGTGCATTCTGGAGGGCGGGAGGAATTGCCCCTGACCTCCAGCTGAAAGATGTTCTTCCTCGGTTTACTCAGGAAGCAATCAAAGTGATTGACGATCATAGAGCAGGTACTAGAAAAAAACCTTTGATGCTATATCTCGCGTATCCAGCACCGCATACGCCATGGCTTCCCTCAGAGCAGTTTGCCGGAAAAAGTAAAGTTGGAATGTACGGTGACTTCGTGATGATGGTGGATGCAATGATCGGTCGCGTACTTGCCGCCCTTGATCGAAATGGCCTTACTGATGACACGCTTGTATTCTTTTCATCAGATAATGGGCCAGTCTGGTACGAGTCTGATCGTGAACGTTTCGGCCATTCATCGGTTGGGGAATTACGCGGCATGAAGGCTGATGCCTGGGAGGGTGGGCATCGCATGCCATTTATTGCTCGCTGGCCCACAACTATTGAGCAAGGCACGTCATCAGATCAAATAATTTCATTTTGTGACCTACTGGCCACGTTTGCTGATCTGGTGGGAACAGAACTACCACATGACGCTGGACCAGACAGCTTCAGCTTTCTGCCACTACTTTGCGGAGAAGATAAAGAGATTCGGCCATCACTTGCAGTCGAAGCCGGAAAAAATCACATGAGTTTTCGTTCAGGTGACTGGAAACTGATTACGGGCAAAGGTTCTGGCGGATTTTCGCAACGCGGCCAGACCCTCCAATCTGCTGGACCTGCTGGCCAACTCTATAACCTTGCAGAAGATATTCGTGAGCAAAACAACCTGTACGACAAACATCCTGAAATCGTACAACGCCTGACAGTGATGCTGGAGAACGTGAAAGAAACAGGACGAACTCGTAAATAGGCATCAAAAGGCAATCAGCTCGACGGCTCAATAGAGGAATGAAACGAAGCAATATGATTGAACTTCGAATCAAATCGACCACCGGTTGGTCTGAAAAGGCTTCCAGCTTTCTAAGTCGCACAACAAAAACAATCGCCTACACCCTCATCCCAAGTCTTGCACTGACGTCAATCGTTTCCGCGGAGTCCGACCGTCCAAACTTCGTGATCATCTTCATTGACGATATGGGATACGGTGATCTTGGCTGTTATGGCTGCGAGACCGCGAAAACTCCAATCATTGATCAGCTTGCAGCAGACGGAACACGGTTCACGTCTTTCTATGCCCAAACAGTCTGCGGCCCATCACGAGGCGCCCTGATGACGGGCCGTTATCCATACCGAGTCGGTGGCGGGTGGACAACAAACGCCGAAGAAGTAACAGTCGCTGAAGTACTGAAGGAAGCAGGCTACACAACTGGCTGTGTTGGCAAGTGGGATATGTCACGACGGCGATACCAGAAAGAACTGGTCCCGAATTCTCAGGGATTCGATTTCTACTACGGAGCGCTTGGAGCCAACGATGGCAACAAAGTCACTCTCTATAAAAATCGCGAAAAACTTGAGACGACTCAGAACATGGCTGGCCTCTCAAAGCTCTACACCGACAAGAGCATCGAATTCCTAAGAGAAAACAAAGATAAGCCGTTCTTCCTCTACCTCGCGCATACGATGATGCATGTTGTCATTGATGCCTCTCCCGAGTATCGCGATCGAACGGGTAACGGGCTCTACGCCGACACACTCCAGGAGCTTGACACACAAACTGGGCGATTGCTGGAAACGCTCGACGATCTCAACCTTCGAGACAACACGGTTGTGCTCTTCACGTCTGACAATGGTCCCTGGTCAAACGACCACGAGCAACAACGAATGAAGAATGGAAAGTTTGTTCCATGGACAAAGGGACCGAAGATTCCGTGGGGCAGTTCCGGTCCGCTTCGTGGTGCGAAAGGCTCAACGTGGGAAGGTGGAATACGAGTACCGGGAATCGTGCGATGGCCGGGGCATGTTCCAGCCGGAAAAACGAACAACGCCATCATTTCGACTCTGGATGTCATGCCAACATTTGCGGCGCTGGCTGGAGGCGCAGATAAAGTTCCAACCGATCGAATAGTTGATGGCGTTGATCAACGTGAAGTTTTTTTTGGTAAATCTGATGAAGGAGCGAGAAACTCCTTCCGATACTACGATGGCAATGAACTTCAGGCTATCCGAATCGGCGACTGGAAACTAAGACTTCCTGGCCTGAAAAACTTGCGTAAATGGCCAGAGCTTGATCGCGGAACTCAGGAAACCGAGCTCTACAATGTTGTCACAGATATTAGTGAATCAAAAAATGTTGCAGTTGATCAACCGGAACGAGTAAAAGCGATGTTGACTCTCGCGCGTGGTCTCAAGTGATCAATCACTGAAGTTAACACGATCAAATTCGGAGGATACTTCTCAACTGAATGAGCAGGAATCGTCTCTTTGGGTTTCCTAACAGCGCCTACGAAGCGATTGAGTAGTTTTTGCACGCCGATGGCCCGAGGGCATGGTGAGTTGCAACTCCCTGCAGCCTTTCACAGCGAACCCAGATGTCCACCACTATTTCATGCGGGAAGCAGACGAGTCAAATCTCGTGGCTGGCCTATGGGGATTCGTTTAACGTATCCGGGCCCATCTCGGTAGGCATTTTAATTTCTTCAATCAGCCACTTGGTGAAGCCGAGTTTGGAGTGAGGGTCTGTTTCGGGACCGCATGGACGCATGCGGCCTGACCCGTGAGGAAATATATTGAGATAGTAGTGCATCTTCGGGTGATGCTTCGGCAGGCCTTCTTTCCAGAACTTGATCAGCCAGTCTCGCTCTACAAAGTCATAGTATTTCTCTTTGTCATCTTTCCAGATAATCGGCCCGTAGTAGAAAATGTATTCCTTTCCTTGTTCGAGCGTCCATTTTGCTCCCTCGATAATTCTGTCTGGTTTTCCCCAGCCCGTTTCACGCGGCCAGTGTCGATTAAACTGGTGCGATTCATAGGCTATGCCTTCTACCTTATTCATAATTGGCTGAAACCGTTTGTCGGTTGCGAAGAAATCGGGGTGCTGCACTATCTGGATGAGACTGTAGTTATCCTTCTTCAGAAGACCTTGCTTGTGGGCTTTGTTGAACATTACGCGAATGTCATCGATATCCTTCTCAAAAAGGATACGTGTATCCTCCTTGAAAGGGCCTGGTTTCGCATCCTTGTGTCCTCGGTGTATGGCTAGGTCGTATTCACGGCAGATTAGGATGTGCTCGACAGTACCACCCTTCTCTTCCCAGTTCCTTATCTTCTTTACAAGCTGATTATTCTTCGGGTCGAGGTCATCCAACTCAACAGCTAACCCCCAATAATGTTCGAAGAATACTCGCTTGGTCTTGAAGTCACCGTCAAGCCAACCGCTGACCACATCGATATGCTCAGCGACGCCGGGATATTTTCCTTTTTGTGCTTCATACGTGGGCGTACCATCCCAACTTCCACCATGGCTCGCTTTCCAGTCCTCTTGCGTGCGAGGTAAAGGACGGAGCCCAACGAGGCCATGCGTTTGAGATTCTTCTGCGGACACTGCTGAGACAACCACGCAGTTCAGCAACATGCAAAACAGTAAGTTTGAAATATTTTGGCTTGGAGCAATACGCATGGTGCGATTGGTTCTCGTGTCTTACGTAGGACTTTTTGAAGTAGTTGCCCCGGCTGAGCGTCATCCACCCCTGTAAGGCAAGAGCTGGCTTTTGCATCACAAAAGCTGGTAAATTAACAGTGCCGCTTCACCTCGAGTCAGGTCTCTATCAATTTTCAATTCCGAAGAAAACTTCTGCTGAAGCAGACCGGACAGTATTTTCACTGCTTGCACACCGCGGACATGTTTTTCGGGGTGAGCAAGGGCAGTCTTAAAACCAGCAGTCGGTTCAAAAGCAAAAAATGGCTCTTTCGATTGTGTTGAGCAGTCGTAGAGCGTTTCAATGTATTTGAAAGCAGGATGCCCTCGGGGCACATCTGTAAAGTGTGACGCTGTAATACTGAGCGGAATCTGAAGACCATTCACCACCATTTGGCAAAACTCACTGAGTGTGATCGGTTCATCGGGGCGAAAGTGATACGCTTTCAATTCGTGTGATGCTAAGCCTTTGGATTGTTTGGTGTTGTACTCATTGATATCCGGTCCGGCCACAGCACCGAGTAAACTAAGTTTTTGTACGGCAGTGAATGCAGGTGAATCACCGGGAAGGTCGGTGTAGAAGAACAGGGTGCATTGCTGTCGTAAAAGTTCATCCTGAATGCTTCTTACAGAAACATCTCTGAGCTCCTGCTGATTGTCGATCGCTAGCGCTGCCGCGACCCCTGCAGCCTGCCCAAGTGCTGACCAGACGGGCTCCATCCGCACACTGCAGATGGCAACGTGTGTGCAAGAAATGCCTACTGGAAACAGAATGCCGTTGTGCTGTTTGGGCACGAGCGTGCCGTAGGGAATCTGGTAAGGCCCTGTTGCATCATGGAGATGCAGCGTGCCTTCTGCTGCCCCTTTCCCGTACGCCGGTTCCTGTCGGCTGTCGGGGCCTTGCACACGATGTGCATCGATTCCATACACCCCAATTGCTACCGACTCCGAAAGTAACGGACCACGAAACCCATTCCCACGAAGATCTTTATGCAGATCACTTTCGGTTAACGTATAGAGCCCTTCGATGCGGCGACCCTGGCGAACATAGAGCCTGTACGGAAAGTTCCCATTGTCCTGAAACTCATCGTCGGGGAGACCGATGTTGGGTGAACCGCCTTCGGTCTGAATGTAGTAGAGGTAGCCAAGGTCGTGGTTGTGATAGATTTTTTCAATCTCAACACGCGCTTCCCAGTCGGCCAAGACCCACTGAGTACCGTGTCCGACGAGATCACCTCCCCAGGTGATACCGAGGAGATCAAATTTTCTGTTGGGTATGATCGGCTTGCTGTTTTTGTTCCATTTATACTTGGCTGCGTCGTAACCGGGCGGTGGTTCCTTCAAGCGATAGGGATGGTCTGGTCGGCCGTAATCCTTCGCAGTGATTCGATACGTAAATGCCTGTGATCGGTGGTCAGCGACACCTGTACTCTCAGGCAAGATCGTGCCGAAAAGTGTTCCCTTCACTCCACGAAAATAGTTTGTATAGATGTGTCCAGCGTGAGGCTCTTCTTTGGAACGGGCTTCACGTCCGATGCGGTAGGGAATCCCGGAATAGTCTGCCAGGTCTGCTTCATACGTCGCATCAATGATCACCTTGCCGGCGTACCTGTATTCTTTACCAAGTGTTCCTTCGTTATCGCGATTGCGTGTGACCACACCCGAAACACGATCGCCCTTCATTTCCACATCGACGGCCACTTCGTTGAATCGCGTTGTGATTCCGGCATGTTCAGCAACCATTTCTGCATAAACCGCGGCGGCCGTATGTGGCTCCCATGCCCGCCCCTCAGCGATATTCCAGACTCTCCGCGGGTCTTGTTTCATGTGCGCCTGCACCAAGGGATCATCAGCCATCTCATTACGGTGATACGTTTTCACGCGTTGGCGGAATTCCTCCATCACTCCACTGTTTGATTCCACATACTTGTCATCGAGTCTTAGTACGCCCGAAGAAAGCACTCCTCCGAGAACAGGTGCCTGCTCAATGATAATCACTGTCTTGTCGGCACGTGCAGCAGCAATAGCCGCAGCGACTCCAGCAGGTGTACCACCAACAACTATGACATCGTACTCGTTTGCCTGAACTGGTTCAGCAACTGAAATGATGGAACTGGCGAGCAGTAGTAGGGTGACGATTATTTTTGTTGAATTGACTATCACAATGGGTTTTCTTTCTTTGGTTGAGTGCCCCGCTGGGGCCTATTCGTTCCGGGGAGATACTTTTTCAGTCGTGTGATAACTCCGTCGTGCTCTGGCGTCGATGATTGCGTGGCAAGATTACTCCACTCGTTCGGATCGGTCTGGTGATCGTAGAGCTCTTCGCTACCATCAGCGTAGCGGATGTATCGCCAACGCTCATCACGTACAGCGTGGTTGTTGTGGCCCAGCGTAGACAGAGCAACGTGCTTCCACTCAGAATTCGGATCTTCGAGCAATGGCTTAAAACTGACCCCTTCAAGTTTTGGATTTACTTGCAACCCGCAGAGATCAATTAACGTCGGATAGATACTCAACAATTCAACGGGCTTGTCTATTCTCCCTTTGGTAGCACCAGGCACACTGACGATGAGTGGGACGTGCGTTGTCCGCTCCCACAGTGAGAACTTCGACCATCGCTGCTTTTCACCAAGGTGGTAGCCGTGGTCCGAGAACAACACCACAATCGTGTCTTTCGCATGCGGCCCCGTGTCGAGCGCATCAAGAACACGCCCAAGTTGCTCATCAGTCCACCGAATACAGGCAAGGTACGCATGAACCGCCTCTTCCCACCGACCTTCTTCGCACATCCATTTGTGGGTTGGAATTTTTGGATTGCTCATCGACACCTTGCGAGCAGCATCTGGAATATCGTTCCAGTCATCGTCGTCCACCAGTGGGAGCTGCACATCACCCACCCCGTCATACACCCGACGTGGTGGAAAGAACGGAACGTGCGGACGATAGAAACCAAAGGCCAAGAAAAATGGCTTATCGTGCTCACTTCCGAGTTGTTCGGTAACCCAGGTGGCCGTTACGTGATCTGTAAACTTTGATTCTTCATAGTCCTGTGGCCCAAAGTCCCAGGTACTGTGCCACCCTTTCGGCTTGTCGTGAACCTTTTTATCGAGCCTCTTGAGCCACTGTCCCGAACGTGGTCCTACAACATCAAAATGCCGATTGAGCTTTACACCTGAATGAAAAACCTTGCCAGCCGTCAGCGTCTTATAACCACTCGCCGCAAAGTGTTGTGGCAAACTGACATGTGTTTCGAGAAACTCAGGCTCTTTACTTACCGAGTAATGATTCTCGTAAAATCCGGTTGACGAAGGCCTCCGTCCCCACAGCAGACTGATCCGCGATGGATTACACATCGTTCCCTGACAATGGGCATTGGTAAAAAGCATGCCTCGGTCTGCAAGTCGATCCAAGTTTGGCGTCGAGGCCTGCGGATGGCCGCCAAGACACCCGCACCAATCATTTAAATCATCGACCGATATAAGCACGACGTTAGGGCGATCTGCAGCTTTAACGGGTTTGATGAGCAGAACGACTAAAGCAAGCAGAATTAAAACAGTGCTAATTGCTCTGGTGATAGCAGGCGAATACATCTGAAAATATTTCATTGATTAAGAAGTACTTTTTCCCTCACGCGAACCAGAACGGCTCATGCCTGACTATGGTTTCGTTGAGTCGACCCACGGCAGTTGATCAAAAGCATCGGTCAACCTGGCGTCGTTTGTGTCGTTCATTACCTTTACCACCTGACCACGTAAAGTTTTTAGTGCTGAGGCGTGTTGTGGGTCCGCCGCAAGGTTCGTGAGTTGATCAGGATCATTATTTAAGTCATAGAGTTCTTCACTCGGCCGCGGATTCATCGTGAGAGAGAAGAGTTCTTTATTGTGAGGCGACCCACGCTGCGACATCATCCATGCCTTCGTCAGACTGCCATCGAGATCACGATAGGCTGGCATTGTTGACAGGCCCATTTCATACAGCGCATGAGAGTCTGTAAGTTCGGCCGCATCGTACGGGTTCCCCATGGGCCATCGTTCAGGTTTGAAATTTTTTATATAGAGATGGTCTGGTGTACGAACAGCACGCATAGGGTACGGAAGATTTCCTGGCCGCGCACTGTAGTAATGCCGTTCGCGACCAATGATCAGGGAAACCCGCTTGGAATCGATCCAGCCATTCTTTTTGCTTAGAAGCTGAGGCAGAAAACTGCGTCCATCCATGCTGGCGGGCACGTTGCTTCCCGAGAGTTCAAGAAACGTCGGCCCTACGTCCATCAGGCTTACAAAATCGTTGACCCGTCTGCCAGCAGCAACACCTTTGGGCCATCGAACAAGCAACGGCACCTGAGTTGCAAGGTCATAGCAGTTCGTCTTCCCACGTGGGATTCCAGGAATCCCATGGTCACCAGAGAGAACAATGACGGTATTGTCGAGTTCACCAGAGGCTTCAAGCTCTTCAAGCATCACTCCCAGCATGAGGTCGAGTGCGAGCACCTCGCCGAGATAATCTGAAAAGTCACGTCGCACATCGTGAACATCTGGAAGAAATTTGGGAATGAGGCCTTTCAATGAGTCAGGCTCAATACCCCAGAGTTCTTTCCCGGAGTCGGGCGTGTAGGGGCGGTGCACATTGATGGACCCAAAAACAAAGAAGAATGGTTGGTCCTCGGGTGTGCCTGCAAGAATGCGTTGCATTTCGCGGCGAGAGTTCTCGACGACTTCATCGTGCCGCTGCTGACGTTCCTGGTCGTTCGTAGCGGTGCCAACGTATAGACCGTAGCGTTCATAGGGAACCTTACCGAAGCTTTTTATCGCTGAGTTCGAGCGGCTCTGCGTGAAAGCAAATGTTTTTCGGGAGCGCTGCACGAAGTAGCCGGAGTCACGCAGAAGGTCACCAAACTTTGGCAAACTCTTCATCGGATTATCGTGCCCCTCCCAGTTACTTCCCTTCGTATTCAGGAAGGCGCTCGACCCACAATTCCAGAAGTAACGTCCCGTCGCCAGCGAGGCGCGACACGGTGAACATGACGCAACGGGAACAAAGGCGTTTTCGAACACCACTCCTTCCCGACCGATACGATCAATGTTGGGTGTCGATATTACATCGTTAAGTGACGGCTTATCTTTATCAGCATAGACACTTGCATACCGACCCCAATCGTCTGCGAAAAAGAACAAAATATTAGGGCGATGATCCTCAGCCTGAGCGTGAGCGAAAGATGCCACCAGAATGAGTACTAGTAAGAGAATGCCACGGTAGCTAGATGTTTTCTTCATGGATTAAATGCTTTTATTAGGGTTGCAGGAGGGAATTGGACAGCACTACGTCTACCGTGACGAATCTACAATGTCACGCGATAGACCTTTATTATCTCCCGTCGATTGAAGCAAATATCTTTTTCATTTCATCACGGACTGCCGACTGACCGTTTTGTTCCTCTGGGTCATTCTCCGGCTGACCGAACTCGTTCACCTTGGTCAACGTTCCCTCGTCGGTGTAGGTCCAGTCCTTGGTTCTGATGTGTCGTTCATTCTTATACTCGATATGAACCCATTCTCTTGAAGACGAGTCTTCTCCTTTGAGTTGCGGCAAGAAGCTTTGTCCGTGAATGCGCTGCATTGGTTGTGGCGCTGAAGCGATTTCAAGGAACGTAGGCATGAAGTCTGCCAGTTCGATGAGATCGTCGCACTGCGTTCCTGATTTAACAGTCCCAGGCCAACTGACGATTAAAGGTACTCGCGAGCCTCGGTCGGTCATTGTCATTTTGCCGCCCTTGATTCTTGTGCGGTTCTCTCCCCAGATGGAAGTCACGGGGCCATGCGTGCCGTTATCCGCACAGAAGAGGATGATCGTGTTGTTGCTGATCCCAAGCTCATCCACGGTATTCATCAGCCGGCCGACGTTCTTGTCCAGGTACTCGACCATCTCGGGAAAGCACTCAGGGCCGCTCTTTTGCTCTGAATCGGGCAAAACATTCGCCTTGGGGCCGCCGGGGACTCTGATGTAAGGCGTGTGAACCAACAGGGCTGGGTAATAAACCAAGAAGGGGTCGTCCTTCTTTCGTTTCATGAAATCGATCATGAAGTCGGTCAGAACGTCCGGCCCGAATTGGTCGGCGATCGCTTCTTCTTCAACCCTGCCGTTCATGCGGAAATGTGGCTGGTAGTAGCGTGATCTCTTGTTGCCGTTCCGATCAAACATTTGCCAGAGGCAATGTTCATCGAAGCCGAAAGCTTTGACCGTATCGTTGCGTTCAAGCCAGGAGACATTCCACTTCCCGGCGATCGCAGTTGTGTACCCCACTTTTTTCAATTGATTGGCAAAACTACTGAACTTTTCTGGATCCAGGAACGTGTCATCGCTCCACTTCGCCAGCACATGCTTGATACCAGTGAATCTCGGATAAGTGCCCGTCATGATTTCGGCTCTCGAAGGAGAGCACGCCGGGTTGGCAAAACAATGGCTAAACACCATCCCGTTACTCACCAGCTTGTCGAGATGTGGCGTCCGGACACCATGGCCGCCATATGTGTTGAGCGCTTCGATCCCGAGGTCATCAGCAAAAATCAAGACAATGTTTGGAGTGTCGCGCTCCAAACGACCGGTTGAGGCCTGTTTCTTTTTTCCCCGAAGTGTCTTTTCCCAGTCCTCATGATCTGCTTTAAATTCCTGAAAGGCGCGATACTCTTCGACTGAGATCATGCCGTCAGAGTTTGTGTCGATATGAGGAAAGAGCCACTCCCAGCCTTTCTTTTGGCTATTCCATTCTTTCTGCGACTGCCAACGGACTGACTGATCAGGCTTTTGCTGATAATTGATCGGCCCCTGAACTCGTTCAAGTTTCTGTTCGAGCGCCTCAAGCTTCTGCCGGAGTGTATCGTAGGGAACGTCCTGCACAGGAATATCAGCCTCGACCGCCATGGCGGCAGCCACACCTGCTGATTCGCCGAGGACCATCCAGACAGGTTCCATCCGAAGAGACGTAAAGGCAATGTGGCTAGCCGAGACGCAGACGGGCACGATCAGGTTGTCGCACTCACCTTTCCGCGGCACGATGGTCTCGTACGGAATCTTGTAGCTGCCGTTGTATTTCCCGTTGTCTAGGTAGACGATAGAAAATGCACCTCCTTGCAGAGCGACTTTGCCATCTTCCACGACGACAGCGTATGGCCAATCGTCGACGCCATAGGCTGCGAGGCCAACCGTATAAGGTGGGTCAGTCTTACCCTCGAGGTCTTTCTGGGTCACAACGTACGATGACACCATCCGACGGGCCTGGCGTACATACAGCTGATTTGGCCAACCGCCGGTCTCATCGAACACCCCTTTCCTGAAGGAAGTTTTGATTGCACGCTGCTTCATCCTTTCAGGAGCCACGGGATCGGTTTTCGCAAAGTGGATCGAATTGACAAGAAACTCCTGATGGAACTTCCAGATTTTCGACCGCGTTACCCAATCACCATTTGGGTAGCTCTCATTGCACCCGTAAACAGTCGACCCCATCAGGTTGCGATTCGATTGGGCACCACCAACAAACGGTGCCTTCTTATGCACCGTGAATTTGTTGAGTGTTGTTCTCATATGTCGATTTGAAAAGATGTCGACACCATCACGAATGGCTCGGCGATACACTTCAAATTCGGCAGGATCATAATTCGTCGGCGCAGGAATGGGTATCCCCTTCCCGCTCATATCGAACTCATGCCGAAAACAGTAGCCCATCGACAACGAGTCAGCACTGCCTAAAGCACCGATCTTTCGATCTTGCACGAACGGGACCAACCCACTCTCAGGATTTCCAGGTTCGATATAGGGGTCGACGTCGTGAACCCAAAGGCTCGGCCGTACCCCGGCAAGTGCTTCGGCGTAGTGCTCGCGTGACTCGCGGCCCCAGGTGTAGCTGACGCCGCTCATCCCGAGCACGTCACCCTCGTACGAACAATCAATGAACACTTTCGCAGATACCGTGATGGCATTCCGCGTCTCTGGCTCAGGAATGGGACAGCCTGTTTCATCGACCGGGGCATAGTCGAGCGTGATGGACCGGATTACCCTGGGCTCTTCGCTCTCAGCGAAAGACTTCGTCATCGCAATCGGCTTTTTGCGTGTCGGCGAGTCAATTGTTCTATCGTTTACCTGAACTTTACCGACGCGGTGGTTGTAGATCACTGTGATGCCGCGGTCCTCAACAGCTTTCTTGAAACGCTCGCGATACGCTCTGTTGCCGATACCCTGTACGGCATGCCCGCCATGAGCTCTTGGTTGTTCCTTAACGCCCTCCATCAAAATCTTGTAGGTGGAGCCACCCACTGTATTACCTTTGCCCCAGTCCAGATGGTTGATACCTCCACCAGTCATGCCACCGAGCCAGCGACTTGGTTCGACAAGAATAACATTCGCCCCTTCTTTGTCAGCGGCCAACGCTGCCATCACGCCACTAGCTGTGCCGCCATACACACAGACGTCTACCTTGTGATGCGAAACCTCTGCAGCCAGACAGTCTTGGCCGGCCAGAATGACATTGAGGGCAACAATGGATGCAATGAGATATTTATGAAGACCCTCTCGCGTTTTGAGTGTTGGTTTAAACAACCTCAAACCCCTTTCGCTGCACGCGTTTCTGAAACGCGTTGGCTTGTTCATCACCAACGACCTGCTGCTTGGTAGCGTCCCACTTCAGCGATCGTCCTAAACGAACGGCAATGTTTGCCAGATGACACGTATTGAGATGTCGGCAATGGCTCTCTACATCTGAAATTGGAGTGTCGCGTGAATCGCAACAAATGAAAAAGTTCGCACGATGACTGACCTTATCTTGGCCTTTTCGCAATTTCGTAAACAGTTCTGCCGACAGTGGATTCTTCGTTAGGTCATCAATCGGACCGCCAGTAAGTTTCCCCCGATTCACAAAGTAACGCCCCTCGTCAGTTTCGAACATGATACCGTTATCAAAACCGAGGTCTTTGGCATCGTTGACGATAAACATCTCAACACCACCCGCAAAGACACAACGCACTTTGAACGACGTCGCCGTGTTATAGGTGTTGCGAACAGTTGGCATGCCATTTTCAAACGCCACCGGGTGCTCAGCGTGAACCAGTTCGATGGACTCCGGACCTGGCAGATTCGGTGCGACAGCCCACTGGGCAATATCCACATGATGAGCACCCCAGTCCGTCATTTTGCCACCTGAGTATTCGTACCACCAGCGAAAATTCTGGTGACAACGCTGTGCAATGTAGTCGACGTTGGGTGTCTGGCCCTGCCACATATTCCAGTTAAGGTTCGATGGCGGACTGGCCGTGTCGAACGCGGGGCCTTTGGGACCAGAGCCAATGGCTACAGTCACACGTTTCATCTTGCCGAGACGCTGCGAATGCGCCAGAGCCACTGCCGTTTGAAATTTTGGGCTGCTGCGTTGTTGTGTACCAACCTGCAGAACGCGGCCCGTTTCCTTGATCACACGACAAAGCGTGCGGCCTTCGTCGATTGTCAGCGTGGCAGGCTTTTCACAGTAGACGTCTTTGCCAGCTCGCATGGCGTCAATCGCAACCTTCACGTGCCAATGGTCTGGGGTACAGACAAAAATGGCATCAACACCTTTCGTATCGATGAGCTCCCGATAGTCGGTGAACTGCGTAGCCTTCCCGCCAGCATGTTCGGCGTTGTATTGCTCAAGATGCTGTTTATCTACGTCGGCAATCGCCACAATATCGGCAAGCGGCTTCAGCCCTCTGGCATGCGAACGAGCGATGCCTCCATTGCCAACGACGCCAACTCGCGGCCGTTCATTCGGCGAGCGACGTTCCTCTGATCGCACAGCAGAAGTAAAATAGCCGGCTACACCTCCTGTTACTACGCCACTGAATGCCTTCAGCACTTTTCTTCGTGTGAGTTTTGCATTCATCGTAATTGTCTTCTCCTTGTGTCTCATACATAACGCTCATCTGCAGCTGCAACCACCATATGACTTCAGCACGTCTGCTTTCTCATGGAAGTCTCGCAGCAATACTGGATTGACTTCTGATTTCCGAGTACCCGTGCACTTCAAGAGGATCATGAGCACCAGTGCGATACATCAAAGGCTTTTGCAACTGATGCTCACAGAAGACCAACCTTTTGTTGTTAGTGAATTTTGTCCAAACCCCTTTGTTTCAACCCCTCAGGCAAACAATTCTCTTCGCACTGTGCCTTTATTGGCTAACTCAAAGGGTCGGCCACTGGCGG
>WLWE01000078.1_pt1 | contig 75042 bp, 58 predicted proteins | sample 6718301 | NCBI WGS metagenome assembly WLWE01 (sample SAMN12718691, study PRJNA515312) | sponge metagenome | isolation source: marine sponge | host: Mycale hentscheli | place: New Zealand: South Island, Marlborough, Capsize Point | collected 2003-05-01
AACGAGATGTGATCAAAACAGTATCTGCTCTTGAAGAACATCGCTTACAGAAAATAAATGATCCAGATGTTGCGACTCGAATTCGACAATATGAGCTTGCGTTTCGAATGCAGACGAGTGTGCCACAGCTCGCAGATCTTTCAGGAGAAACCGCGGAAACACTTGAGTTGTATGGTGCAGAACCTGGTCAGGCGACAGTGGGTACCAATTGCCTGATGGCCCGTAGACTCATCGAACGAGGAGTGCGGTTTGTGCACCTCTACCACAGTGATTGGGATCATCATGGTGGTATTGATCGCTTTATGAATGAGATCTGTCCGCCAACCGATCGAGCAGCTGCTGCGTTACTCACCGACCTGGATCGTCGAGGCCTGTTGGATGAAACGCTGGTTGTCATTGGTGGTGAATTTGGCCGCACACCAATGGGCCAAGGGAAGGATACAAGTATTGGACGAGACCATCACATCAAAGGTTTTAGTACCGTACTGGCAGGAGGTGGTATCCGTGGTGGAATGACGTATGGTGCCACTGATGACTTTGGCTACAACGCTATTGAAAACGTGGTGCATGTGCGTGATCTCCACGCGACGATGCTCCATTCCTTGGGAATCGACCACAACCGTTTCTCAGTTGAGTATCAGGGGCTGGATACAAAACTGACAGGTGTTGAACCAGCGACACCGATTCAGGCTCTCTTTACCTGAGCATGAACAGTTACATGTAGCAAAATGCAACGAAGACTTGTTGCATTGTGCTACGCGCGATTTTCACACAGTCTGCGCAAGAGTAAGAAAACATCTGCAAATAATGGTGTTTTTTCTAAATTCATTCTTTGGCACGCCGTCTGCGTTGGGGAAGGAGTATTGCCCAAGACTTCTACCCATAAGGTGTTCTCATGACTTCCGCTACCAGACAATACAGACGCCGTCTATCAACTCAACCAACCACACTTCACAACGAACAACTTGAACCGCGCCAGCTCATGGCAGCGGTTGCCGATGGTCATACTGAATGCCAGAGCGAGCACACCAGTGATATGTCTGTTCAATCTTTTACGGAGATGACCTCCAGAGTGTTCGGTGACTCAGGAGCCAGTGGACTCGGCGGAAAGGAGCAGTCAGCGAAGCCTGGAGTGAACATCGGAAAAATACCACTTGATGAGATGATGGATCATCTTCATGCCCGCGGAATGAACCTAGATGAATTAATTGAGAATCTCCCCCGTGGTGTCGCTGAATTACTAGGGAATCCCGGTGATCACGCAGCCTTCCCTCAGCCCGGTGGGAGCGACGTACCGCAAGGTGAAGGATTGTTTGGTGACTGGATGAATCCAGGAACTGATATGAATCCAAATGATCCGTTTGGTCGCGGTAATAATCGGGACACTATGAATGATCTTCTCACTACGCCCACGCGTGACCGCCTGCTCTTTCCAGGTGAATCTGGTTACGAAGGTGACTCTGGAAAAGACTGGTCAGCAATGGGGTCAAAGCAATCGGGTAGTGGGGCATCACTGCGAGGACAACTAGAGCAAGCTAGGCAGGGGTATGGAGAATCCAACCCCGTAGGAAACTGCGGGTCAAACGCAGCATTTGCCTCACTGAGCCAGACTTATCGATGCACGGTACAAACGGCGATAGCAGGTTCCGTGTTTGGGCCACAAGCAGGGGGAGCCCTCGCATTAGGTAGATGTCTACTAATGCCAGCAATGTCGATAAGCGTTGATTATTATTTATGTGAAAATAGTCCAGATTATTCTGCACCAGTTTTAACCGTAACTGTGACCAGTATCGAGGAAGGTCACTCAAGTAATCCAATAACTGAAGGAATGGCAAGAGAGAATGAGACCGCGATTACCATACGAGGCAATTGGAATGACGGGCAGGCAAGTGGAAGTTTTGCCATCGAGGCTTATTGGAGCGACGAGACCAGATCGATACGACATGATACACCAAGCGCGGCTCCCGAAGACGGCTGTCCTCCCCCAGATGATCCGGAAGGACATAGAAGTGGTCCGCAAGAACGAAGTAAACCAATCGGCCTTTCTCAGGGACTCGTTGGCCAAGGCAATCCTGAGGAAATAAGCGGTGGTCCTCGTGGTCGTGTTTATGCCACGCCACGCGGTCTCGAACTGGCATCACCAAATCAACCAACACTTATGGATATGCTTGGGCAGCCGGGCCGCGGTGATGCGGGTAGAACAGTTGGCACTCATCGTGGGTTCAGTATCGATGCTGTTATAAACCCTGTTCCAGATGAGGGGTGGTCTGCATTCGGCTCAAAAGACAGCTAAAGAGATTTCGCGAGAAATCATGTCTGATTCACTCGATCAAGCCCGCCCTGTCTGTTGGGGCGGGTTTTTTCTTGCCTTCGTTTACCTTACGAAGCGAAGCAAAAAGAGACTCAGGAAGACGTGCCAGGTATTGATTCTCGATGTCTATGAAAAAGATCTCCCCTGTCTCGCGGCCCGTGGAGCATACGCCCAATCCATGTATATCGAACAAACAGTTGGTAGGTCACAAGCAGAATCAAGGTGGCACCCGTACAGATCATGCTGAGCTTTAGAAAGATTGGAAGCTTCCATGTTTGCATCAAGCATGCAATTACGATCACCAGTGGTATGTGCATCAGGTAGAGCCAGTAGGCAGAGTCAGAAACATATCGCATGACTCTACTTTCCGCTGAGCACCATCTTCGGAACATTCCAATGAATCCAAAACACATCAACCATGCAAAAAGTATCTGTGGAACTGCAGTGACGACTGGATTGGCCATGGTGGCGAGGGCGGCAGGAAAACAGAGACAAGCTCCAAGAAGATGCCAGGGCCACCAACGACCAAGCCTTTCAGCTTTTTCACCCGAGATGAATACCGACATGCCGAACCCAAAGAAGATGGCGTAGTACACAAGAAGATGAGGCTGTGGAAGAATCCCAAGACTTGTATCCGGTCCAAAGTGCATTCTGGGTGTTATCGTACCCATGAGTAGTTGTGGAAGAAGTGTGACTGGAACCATCCACCAGATGGATGCATTGAGCTGAAATATCCAAATTTTTTCAACGGAAATTCCAAACCAACGAAGAAGTGACTCGGCGCAGACAAACAACGGAATAAGCCAACATAAAAACCACAGAAACCAGAGGTGATCAAATACACGTGAAAAGATCAGATGACGAGGTTTGAGGTTTCCAAAGATACCTTGATCACGTGATTCTTTTTTATCGCTCTTTTTGAAAGCTGTTTGAAACCGGTCCGATTTGAGCCAGCCGGCGTATCCGGATCGAATGGTCTCAAGAGTCTGCTTGAAACGAGATTGTTGAAGAGTGCCAGCGTCTTTTTCCTGAGAAGTATCAACACTATTTTCTGAATTTGATGAGTCCTGCTGAGCAGGTATTCCAGCCTCACGAAGAAGATTTCGTACACGTTCCCGGCCTGATTCAACCCGTTTCTGGTCGAGCTCCGGTACTCTCAGCCAAGAAGCGATACCCTGAGTCATCTCCCAGTCCGCATTTGTTGAATCCATCGCTGTATCATCATCATCTCCCCGAACACTGACATCGATGCCGCGATCCAGTAAGAGCCTGACAACACCCACGCGACCAAGGAAGGCGGCACCATGTAGTGCTGTACGATTCCCATCGTCTCGTTGTTGAACGTTCGCGCCGCGATTCAAAAGAAGTTCAGCCACTTTGGTTTTACCGTAGAGTGCAGCAATGTGGAGCGGTGGCATTTTGAACTCTGGATCAGGGGCATTGATATCAACCTTCTTTTTCTTTTTGTCAAGAAACGACTTCACCGTCAAAAAGTCACTGCGGCGAATGGCGTCGTAGAGGTTGTCTGGTTTTTTCTTGGTTTCAGTTGTCTGCTTCTTCTCTGCAATTCTCTTGCCGTAATTGCTAGCCCACCGGCCGACATAAGTATCGAGCGGAACAATAGTGACAGTGCCAAGGAGGCATGGCAAAAGAATTCGCACGCTTCGTTGCCGGAGCATGCTTTGCACGCCACGTTTGTGCCAAAGCATGGCAGTAAAAAAACCACTGACAAGAAAGAACAACGGCATCCGAAAACCATGAATACCAAGAAAGAGAATCCATACCCATCCCGCTGTTTGTGTGTCACGAATCACAGATAACCCAGGCATGAATGGCATTAATCCATGAAGCACGATGCCAAGAAGCATTGCGACGGCCCGAAGGGCATCAAGATCATGTCTGCGAGCAATTGTTTTCGATGAAGTAGGTTCAGGCATGAGTCTTTTTAAAGGTAACGTGCTAGTGTCTGCACGGCATTGGTTTATCGAGTCTACCGATCGGACGAAAAACAAGAAATCGTGAGAGGTACCAAGGATGTGGCTTCAAGAGTTCAGCGTCTCCCGGCGCACCTTTCTTTTTGAAAAGAATATCCTCAGGATTTTTCGACCGCTTGTATTTTACAAAAAGGTTTTCCCGCTTCCGGGAAGAGGTGATCCTTCGAAGTTCGAACCAGGTGAGAAGGTCCTTTGTCTTCACGTATTGTTGCAGTTGCCGGTCATTCGATCCAAGAATTTCAACAAGATCATCTTGATACTCAAAGAGTTTGAGTCGAGGCATGAAGAGATGATTGTTTCCGGTTCCTTCGGTTCGTATGTTTGCGAACATTGAAAAGGCTGTTGTGGTCTTAAGACTGAGGTATGGACAGTACCCATTGAAGACAACAAGAGCTGGGAATATCCAGAGGATTCGCAATGGGCGAATCATAGGTTCCGGTGCACTTCGCCAGCCAGCCTTACGGAGCATCGGTGCGTATGTGGCTGCCAACCATAAAGCGAATAGAAGCCATGCATAAAACCCAATTGCATTGGCAGTAAAAAAACTGCCACCAGTTTGATATGCACGAATCTGCAAAAAGCAGGAAAGTCCAAAGATGAATACGGCAGTTAACTTTGCGGCAAGAACACCGAACCTCGGTATTCGTTGCCAGATCTGAAATGGATTGTCGTGAGATGAAAAAAGAAAAACGGCATACAGCGCGTAGAGCAGGTGGGAAAAGCTATAGATGCCTCCATGTGGGTGAAGTGCAAGAAACCAGTGGAAGAGAAGCCCGAGAATTACAGTGGCAACCCGTGTTGTGCGCCACCAGAGGCCAATTGGAATTGCAAGCTCAATGAGAAGCGTCCCGATGATTGTCGGCCATTGTGTCCACTCACTTGATGGGATGATGGGCACTGATGCAGCAAGCTCTTTGTGCATGGACACAGCACAACTGACCGCAGGGTTGAGAAAGTCCCAATTCAACTTATGCAGCACAGTGAAGAGATACATGATGATCAAGGAACTCATTATGACAGGGCGCATCTGTTCATAAATGGCTGCACGGAGTTCGACAGATGGTAGGCGTTTTTTCCAATTGCATGCAGTGACGGCAAGAACCGTACCTATCATGGAGGCATGGATGAGCATTTCAAAAAAGATGTGATTTGGCACAAAGGGAAGTCTTTGGAACCAGAACGTGAGACTGGAGAGAAGAAAAAGACAGAGGACAAGAATAGATCGTGGAAAAAACAGAAGAAGTAAGGTTGCTGCCAGAAGTAGCTGCCCGGTGATCATGCTCATCCACCACGGAAAGGAGAGCATGTGAATAAAGCTGGCTGTTGCGATTCCGATACCAATGCAACCAAGGCTTGCATCGAGTGAATATGCAGAAGAGTGTGTAGCAGATTGATTGTCAGTGTCTTCACTCACGGCGGTCACCAGGTACACAATTTAAAGCGAATGAAAGTGAAAAATACAATAGACAGGATGGTTCATTTTGATTTTCAGATAGAAAATCAACTTGTAGAGGCACTGGTCTTTTTGAGAGCCGTTGGTTCTCTGCAACTACAAGCATTGCATGAGCGAAACCATAGGCAGATACCACAGTCACTGCCCAAAAATAAGTTTAAATTATGGTGCTCGTTTTGCCCCTAGGAACTCAATGTCCGTAAAGTACGCCCCACCATCTGGTTCATTTGAATTCCAGAACCGTGTGATGAGTTCAGTTTTTCCAGCCGGTAGATTTACAGTGAAATGAACGTGTGATGAGCCGTCGCGTACATTCGCCTCGTGTGTTACACCGGCAACTGTGAGGGAGGCGCGCTGCGCAACCAGAGGTTTATTTGCTTCTTTTGGAAGTTGCCGCAAGGTGATTCGATATTTTCCATTGTGTTGAACCATGACGTGCCACGGTCCTGTTATGGGGACTCTACGATTGATTGAATTGAAATTCCATGGTGGATTTCCAAATGGCAAATACCAGTCCTGCGAGCACAAAGTAGTTGGGTTTTCCAGAGGGTTGCCGACATCGATAGCAACCGGTTCCATTCGGGGTGATACAGATTTCCAGAACGCTTCATAAAGCTTACGAAGTTCAGTAATAACTTCTGGATGATCTTCAGCGATATTTTTTTGTTGGGAGTGGTCAGTACGGAGATCATAAAGCTCAGTGCCGTTTATAAGCCGCCATGGTCCCTTACATACACATGATGTGTCCCATGGTTCTTCCGGATGGTTAAACCCAGCACCACCATGGAGTTGTGCAATATAGTGATTCCGATGTGCCGGTAGTTTCTCATCACGAATGTTTGCTGCGAATGAAGATCCGTCGGGGTCATGATCCTGCGGGAGCTGTATCTCACACAGATCGAGAAGAGTTGGAAGGAGATCAAGATGAGCCGTCAATCCATCGAAGTCTTTCCCTTCTTTCAGTCCACCGACAGGCCAATGAAGAAAACAGGGGACGCGATGACCACCCTCATACACAGTTGACTTTTTCCCCCTCATGTTCGCATTGAAGCCGTGAAAACTTCCCGCAGGTAGTTCACCTTTTGGAATACCATTGGAGGTGCCATTATCTGTCATGAAAATGAGGATGGTATTCTCGGCAAGGCCTAACTCTTCGAGATGTTCTCGCAACAGGCCTAAGTTGTGATCAATATTCGTGATCATGCCATAGAAATTGGCACCGTGCCCCCAAAGGACCGAATCTTGGTATGGTGCGCTCCACTCTGGATCGACCCGGTAGGGGCCGTGCGGGGCATTGGTTGCGAGATATAAAAAGAAAGGTTCTTTTTGATGACGTTCAACAAATCTTTTGGCTTCGTTGAACCAGATATCTGTGCAATACCCGGTAAATTTCTCAAATACACCATTTCGTTCATACGTGTCGTCAAAGTAATCGTTTCCGTAGTAGTCCGAAGCTTGGCCAACTCCACCACAGCGGTGCCAGAGAACTTCTTGAAACCCGCGGTCTTGTGGGCGGTGCGGTGCGTTATCTCCGAGATGCCATTTCCCGATCATGCCAGTGGCGTACCCAGCATCTGAAAAAATATTTGCAATCGTCTGCTCATCACGATGGAGCATTGTACGGCCACTGCTCGTACGGTACGCCCCGGTGCGAGCAGGATAGCGACCTGTCATCAGTGCGGCACGAGTTGGCGTGCAGTAAGGACTCACATGAAAGTTTGTGAGTCGCAGCGATTCTGCATGCAACTGATCAATGCAAGGAGTTTTTATGACCTGATTGCCATGACATGCCACGTCACCGTACCCCTGATCATCAGTCATAATAAGAATGACATTGGGATGAGCAGCATCTGCGATCATTTGAATTGTCGCTGTGTTGCACACCAAGGTAATCAGAATATACAGAAACTTTTTCATGGTGCGCTCTCCTGAAAGATAGTGCTCTATGAGAATACCACGGTACCGTACGGTCGTATAATTCAAGGAGCTGAAATCAACTCGATGTAATCGTCATGAAAAGTGACACCGTTTCTTTGCACAACACCTTACATGGCTTCTGAGGTGCTCGTCTAGTTATGTTCCCCGAACCAACGCTCTTTGATTTCATCGAGTCGTCCTGCTTCACGCATCTGTAAGATTGCATTATTCAGTGGCTCACGAAGTGTGCTCCCTTGTGGAAGTGCTAATGCAAAGTCAAAAGAATCAAAAATACCAGGAATCAGGCGAAGGTCATTCGCTCCGGAAGTATGCAGAGCAAGCATGAGTGTGTGCGATTCGGAGACAAGTGCGTCACATTCCTCACGCGACACGGCAGCCATCATCGCTTCAAGATCCGGATAGAGTACGGGGCTACCACCGAACTCTTTCACTGCATCAACAACAACACCACCTTCTTGACAGGCAACGGTCTTGCCGAAGAGGTCACGAGGGCTCTGCACGGTACCGGTTACCTGATCAACCGTCATGGTAGTGGTGAGTGTACTCGTAAGAAGTGCAACAAGCACAATGCCACCAATCATCGATGCGGTTGCTATAAATCTTCCGGTAACAGTCGAAATCACTTTATTTTCACAGCCACCAGTAATGATTGTACTCACGCTCCACCAGATAGCTTCCCAGGCGCCCCGCGGGTAAGGAGTGGGGAATGATTCTGCATTATGGCGTCGTTCAAAAATCCAGAGAAGGTGTCCAGTCAAGACTATTGTTCCAATCACTCCAGCAAGAATGGATACTAATTCCCATGAGATCAAGTTATTGAGAGCTGTAAGCAGACGGCCATCACGCTCACGGGAAACTGCTATTTGTAGTCCTGAATGCACGACAGGATGCGTAAAATCGACCAGTTTCTCTCGTTGCTCTGTCATTGCAAGCGGCCCTAGAAGCACATCAATGTCACCATGTTGTGTAGCATCAAAAAGTTTTTCAATTGACGATATTGCAATCAACTCTGACGATTCGTTGATACGTTTCGATAATTCATTCCAAAGATCAATGGAGTACCCACGAGGGTTTTCTCCGACATATTCGGCAAGCCCCTTCATCGGAAAAACTCCAACTTGCAGCGGCTGAGCCATTTTTTGTGTTGTTGGTTCTTGAGCCAGTAGGTGGTTCGACTGACTATTGGAAAAACAAGAGATCGTTAGCAGGATCAATGCGGCGATTCTGGCCAATGAACAGCGCATTCGAAGTTTGTTGGAAACAACGAGAAGGATTCCACCGAGTACAACAGTGGCACCTGCTGCGGCAATGGCCTCTGGCGGCAGCGACAGAGTGGTTACATCGGTTGCCGCGGATTCGGGGAGAGAGTCCTTGTCTTGAATACCAGTCATATACAGCAAAAGAAGTGGCATCGAGTTATTTGCAATATGACACAGTATTGCAGGGTAGATGCTTTTTGTTAGCAGTACGATGGTGCCAAGTGCGATGCCAAGAAGAAACGTTTGAGGCATTCGTTCAGGGAGAAGATGGAAAATTGCAAAGCAGATAGCCTGCGCAAAAACAGCAATAGCCATTCGTTGTTTGCTGGGTTTTTCACCACAAAATGCAGAGAGGACCCATCCACGAAAGAGTAGTTCTTCAAGACATGCCGGAAGTATTGCGATGAGAGCCCAGGCGAGCCACCAGGGTTGGTCAAGCATGAGAGACAGTATCTTCTCGGAGAGTTGTTTCATTGCCGGTGACATTTCAATAGTTGTCAGTTGCAAGAGGACGGCAGCACCAAGAATAAAAAGTCCACCACCAGTCAGGAGGCCGCCAAGCAGTGCACTGAGGCCACCGAGAAAAGATCGCCAACTCAATCCGCATCCTGGCCAGTAAAGAGAAAAAGTTTTTTGTATATTGACCCGTTGCCACAAGAGAAGAATGGCTAGAGGGGCGACAACGGCGAGTTGTTGAACTGGTATTGCAAAGATAATGCGTTCTGGGCTGAGCCCTTGGACATACCAAAGACCAGCAAGGCCAAGTACAAGGGCAATGCCACCATGGATAATGCCAGGTATCAGTCGAGGTGCAGGACGGCTAAAACCACTTGCGGCATCTGGGCCACGAAACAGGAGGTCTTCGTCGGTCAGCATTGCTGTTGTTCCACGAAGGAGTACCCAAGTCACGGCAACGCTCGAAAAGAGTGTCAGCATGAGTGGCAAAATACCGGCGATTGGACTCATCATGACGGAAGAAGAATCTCCGTCAGTTTGGTTCGATTTAGAAATAACTTCCTGTTTAGTCGGTGGAGGTGTTAGGGCGTTCTGTGAGACAACAATCTGGCCCGTGTAGGGCACCATGGGCACAAATTGATTCTGGCTAATCCCAGGTATGAGCGACACTCCTGCAAGTGCACTGATAAGTAGGATGACAGGAGTCAGTGTGTTTTGTGCCTCTTTCATGCTTTTTGAAGCAGTTGTTACAGCGAGACTCATCGCTGATGCTACTGATGAAAGACCAATGAATGAAAGAAGGGTTATCAGAGATCCGAGTCCAATATTTTGCAGATAATAATCGGCAGAACCATCTGGAAAATATTTCAGAGAGACAAGAATTGTAAGAAAAATCGAAATGACATTTGCGGCAAGAGTAGCAAGGGTGACACCAAAAATGGCAAGGTATTTGCCGAAGACAATGTCTTGTGTCCGACAGGGCACGATAAGAAGTGTTTCGATGGTGCCGCGTTCTTTTTCACCAGCAATGGCATCGATTGCAGGGTAAAAAGATCCAGTCATTGTCAGTACGGAAAGCAGGACGAGGATCGCTCCTGCAACGGGAGCCATAATTCTTCGATCGGCAACTACGGTCTCTGGGTCTTTTCCCTCGAACATCAACCGAATGGGATCAAAAAGGCTTAAGGGAACTCCGGCAACCCCCATTCGTTCTTCACGCACCTGTGTTGCGAAGCTTTCAATGAGGGATTCAAACTGTGAGCGTATTTTTTCACTTGCAGGATACTTGTCAGAAACATGTGCAGTTAGATTAACCGTATTGAATTCTGTTAGTCCTTGTGTAAATCCCTCCGGAATATTCACCCAGAGATCAACCTTTCCAGAATCGAGCAGTTGTTTTGCTTTCTCAGCCGATTCAATTTCAGCAAAGACGTCACTGGGCCATCCGGGTGAAGGATTCTCTTCTGATTCGAGGAGGATCATGCCTAGACGAGTAGCGAAACGAGGAGATTCCGGTCCACTGAGAACGAGCGAAACCGATGTGGCGGACTGTTGTTCTTCTGTGGTTTTCAGTCCCGTTCGAACACCAAGAGAACTTGATAGAGCAACCAATGGATATGTGATCATTGGTAAAAGGAGTGTGACTGCAACCGTTCTTCGGTCTCGCAAAAATTCGAGCAGATCACGACGAGCGAGTGATAAGGCTGCCCAGAGAGAACTGACAGTATGGTTCATGCATGAGCCTCCCCGTCAATTGCATGAAAAAATGCATCTTCAAGCTCTCCAGAATTCCCAACGAGTTCATCACGTGTACCTACGGCGACAATATGTCCTGTGTTGATAATTACAAAACGATCGCACCTGTGTTCTATTTCATGTAGGCGATGTGTCGACAATAAGATTGCATGCCCGCTTTCTCGAAGATGATCCAGTGTGTGAAGCAGGTCACGTGAACCCACAACATCGAGAGCATTTGTTGGTTCGTCTAAAACAAGTGCTGGAGGATTATGAACAAGTGCTCTGCCGAGAGAAATTCGTTGGCGTTGTCCAGAAGAAAGCCTTCCCGCAGGACGATCTATGTAATCACGTAGGGAGAGTGTCGTAATAAGCCACTCGAGACGGTCCTTGATAGCATCTTCTTTAAGACCATGAAGCCGTCCAAAAGAAGTGAGTAATTCACGTGCCGTCAGACGATCGGGTACACCAGTTGTAGCTGATACATAGCCCAGCGACTGTCGTACTCCGACAGGGTCCGTAATGCTGTCATGGCCACAGACCTCGGCACGACCAGAAGTCGGTCGTAGAAGAGTTGCAATAATACGAAGTGTTGTCGTTTTTCCAGCACCATTTGCACCGAGTAACCCAACAATTTCACCAGCTGCAACAGACATCGAGATGTTGTTCACAGCCCGAATAATCGTTCCGTCACTACCCTTATATTCCTTTACAAGGTCTTCGATTTGGATGACGGGTCCATCCATGTTGTTGGGTGTTCTTTCCATCAATCAGTTCTCTACGCTTGGTGGAAACTGTCGGCGATTGAGAATAAAATCAGCTGTTGTAAGGAGTATAAATACAAGGATGCAAACAGCTACGATCTGGACGGGTGCCGAATAATTATCGACGAAAAGAGTCATTTCGATTGGTAGATCGTTACGCCATTCCATCCATTCAACAAGCAGACTGCGTAGACGTAAACTAACTGTAACTTGATTCACAACAGCCGGTAGTAAACCGGCAAAATACTCAACGACCAAGGCGACTCCAACGCTGGCAATAAGGGCCCGCTTTGGCAGAATGACCGCTGGAAGAGCAAACAAGGCTGCCCGCCCAACGCAGGATATGCCAATGAGAACTGTGAACATCACAACAAGTCCAATTGGCTGAGTTGGCTGTGCAATGAAGAGCGTCAGCATAAGGGCTACGAAAGAAACACCCCCTGTCCAAATGACTGCGGCTGCGAATGTGCCTAAAAGCAGACTTTGTCGACCACCTGGTCGTACGGTCACATGAATCCATGTTCCCCGCTCAAGCTCATCAGCAACAACCGGACACATTGTTACAAGAAGCCCTAGGACACAAAGAGCCTCAGGAATGAGTACGTATATCATTGCAACAGTCATGTCTCGATTAATTGGCGCTGTGCGAATGACAGCGAACATCACTGCCGCTGGAAAAAGAGCACCAACCAGGCCCATAGCAAGGCGAGGTCGCGTCATTAACCGATTGAGTTGAAAGCCGGTGACTGCCCGAATGGCTGCAAACCAATTTCCCTCAGGAGAACGGCTCTGTGGAAGATCATGAGCATCAGCTATTTGTGGAGAATCTTTCACTGTTCAACTCCCCGGTGCAGTTTCATCAGCCGACTGAAGATGCCTTCGAGTGTTCTGTCTTCAGCAATGACTTCACGGACAATAAGACCATCATCCACAGCTTTGGCAACCATTTCTGCAAGAAGACCAGCTTGTCTCGTACCGATAACTAGTGTTTCTTCATCTGGTATACGGAGTGTTTCAACGACACCAGCTGCACACGCCATCTGCGCAAGTTTGTCGACAGATGATGTTTTAAATTTGACCTCTGTAGGCAATGCGTCGACAAGCTCACGGATTTCGGATGCGGAACCGTTGGCGACGAGCCGTCCTCCAAGGATGACAGCGAGATCAGCCCGCAAGGCCTCTACTTCATGGAGTAGATGGCTCGCTACGATGAGACTTCTAGTCTGAGACCACATTCGCACAAGATTAACGAGGTCGTGCCGGGCAACAGGATCGAGGCCATCAAATGGCTCGTCAAGAACCAGTAGGTCTGGGTCATGAGCAAATGCACCAGCTAGTTTTGCACGTTGTCGCATACCTTTTGAAAGTGTTGACAGTGGACGGACGCATGCTTCCCCAAGGCCGACTTCATCGAGCGCGCGTGCAGCTCTTCTGGGAGCCTCGGCTGTGTCAAAACCACTTAAGCGCATGAGATATGTGACCCATTCTCGTGGTGTCGCATTACGTTCTGTGAGGTCGGCCGCCGGACAGTATCCGATTCGGGAGAGAATTCGCCTGTTTCCAAAAGGAGCCTCACCAAAAACATTTACAGATCCAATAGTTGGACGGAGCTGACCAGTTATGAGTCCAAGCAGCGTAGTTTTTCCAGCACCATTAGGACCGAGAAGTCCGTGAGCTCCCTGCCCAAGGTCTGCCGAGACATCATTGACGCCAATGACAGTGCCGTAGAGCTTTGTTACGTTCTGGAGAGAAAGCATAGTAGTTGAATGGGTGAAATATCTGGATTAACTCGACGCAGGAGCGGTTATCCTCCAGGCGAGAATAAATAAACTGCCAGCACTTATTACAAGCAATGTCATTGATGATGGCCACCAAGAACGTGGTCTTGTATCAATTCCAAATATTGCCGCTTGGACGGCACCAAGTGCATGATACGGAGAGACCCAAGCCCATCGATCGAGCGTGGCATCAATGCCCGCAGCACGGGCAAACCAACGGAAGTTACGCCGGATCGGAGAGACTTCTGTTTTTGGGCTACGAAATGCCTCCTCTTCTTGGGTCCCTTCCATCAAATAACTACCACCATCTTGTGTGCTGGCAACAAGATCTGCGGTTGTGAGAGCACCATGTGCAATCCAGCATGCAACCCATGTGGCAAACCATGCAAAACTAGCAATTCGACTTTCAGTTGTGAGGGATGAATAAGCAAGTGCTAGCAAGACTGTCGGAACGGCCAGAATGAAGCTTGCGGTGATAATTCGAATTGGTAAATCCCATGTCTCAAATGCAACTGAAATGCTCGGACTTACAAGAACACCAGTGAGCCATAGAGCGAGTGCCGGCAGCATGGTGATCACAAGAACCAACAAAAGGAGAATGAGGAACTTGCCGAGTATGTACTCTGTGCGACCCACAGGTCTCGTGAAATAGATCAGCCACGCTTTTGCTCTTAAGTCACGTGAAATCAGTGTTGGAGCAACTAAGCCAACAACAGCCGCAAGGAGTATTGCCTGTGGCGCTCGCATAAAGGCTAATAAGAGGCGACTCCAGACAAGGTGGCGAGTCGGCTCAACATCCACTTCATCAGTATTACCGCCTAGAGCATCAGCAAGAACAGTACCCAGCATTCCAATGCCATCAAGATTTTGACCGCGTTGTGCGGCTGTGCCAAGTGAGGTCAGCCGTCCCTCATCAACAGCTTGTTCAAATGCAAAGAAACTAGCTGCAAAAAGGAGTGCCGGGCTCCATGCGAAAAAGACCATCCGACGAAGCCAGCGGCTTTCCCAGGCCAGCCGAATCCCAGTGAAAGCAATAACCCAGATTGTTGACGAAGGGCCACGGCGTTCATTGTTCCAAGCACGGTAACCAACATCCTGCAAAGGCATTAGTGGTCTCCCTGCGTGGTCTTGTGTTGGTCTTGGTCTGCTCGTCGCAGTGTATCGATAAAAATATTTTCGAGCGGTCGAGTTGCTGGTGCGAGGGAACGAATACTCACTCCAACTTCAGCTGCTGCAGACCAGACATCACGGATCTTTTCTGGTTTTGGCGACACAAGGGAAATGATTGACTCAGTCTCATTTGCTTCTACACGAGCAGGTAGACCACGCTCGGAAAGTTTTATGGCGAGTTTTTCGAGTGGCCCAAAGCCAGCAAGGTGGTGCTCAGGCTGTGGAGGCTTAGTGAGTTTTTCAATGGTGCCAGCAAGTTGAACACGACCCCGCGCAAGCACAATAACCCGGTCACAGATGGCCTGCACATCGGGTAGAACATGGGTTGAGACAAATATTGTTTTCCCGTGGTCTTTTGCAAGTGTGGTGAGACGTCCAAGCATTGCCCGCCGCTCAATTGGGTCGAGACCGTTTGTCGGTTCATCAAGAATCACCATGTCAGGATCATGAACAATAGCTGCTGCAAAAGAGACTTTTTGTCGCGTGCCGACTGAGAGTGTTTCGACTGGCCGATAACGCTCTTGGCCAGCATCACACCAATCCAGCACTTCGTGGGATCTACGAAGTGCTTCCGTTGCCGGCAGACCCGACAGACGGGCGGCATACCGAACCATTTCAACGCCAGACAAACCTGGAATAGTGCATTCATCTTCTGGAACAACGCCAACAATCTGACGAACACGACGAGGTTTCCGGTATGGGTCATTCCCAAAAACACGTGCCTGACCACTTGCAAGTCGGACGAGGCCAAGAATTGATCTGACAAGGGTACTCTTACCCGCACCATTTGGTCCAACGAGACCAGTAACCCCAGGAGTAACGTCGAGAGAAACACCATCAAGTACAGTTCGTCGTCCATATCGCTTGACAATGTTGGTAAGCCGAACGGGAATGGTATCGTCGGAAGTTGTCATATGGGTGCTTGTCTAATTCAAATCTCTCCGAGTAGAAGCCGGTTAATCGTCCATTACTTCGGTTTCTTTTGCTTTCGAAAGATCGCTTACCTGGCCCTCAAACTTTTTTGTGAGGTCCTGAACATCTTCTTTTGTGCCGTTGCAATCATCCTCAGTCATGTCGCCACTGCTTTTCTCCCCGTCGGCAGCCTTGTTTGCATCGCGTCGTACATTTCGAATTGAGACGCGAGCTTCTTCTGCAAGTTCCTTAATACGAGCAGTCATCTTCTTACGAACATCGGTTGAAAGCGATGGAATGACAATACGTATAACCCTTCCATCGCTTTGAGGGTTAAGGCCCAGGTCACTTGACTGAATTGCTTTTTCGATGTCTTTCATTGTTCCTGGATCGAAGGGCCGAATAACAATCTGATTTGGTTCAGGTGCCCCAACGTTTGCCAAGGATTTGATTGGGGTAGGTGATCCGTAGACTTCAGCACGTAATGAATCGACCAGCCCTGGATTTGCTCGACCGGTACGAATCCCAGTCAATGAGTTCCGAAAGACATCGACTGCTTTTTCCATTCGTTCTTCTGCACCAAGAAGAATTTCATCGGCTGCCATTTTCTTTTCTCCTTACCCCAAACAAAAGGAATTGGTTCTACGAACAGACTTTTGTTGACACGGATTGTCACCCACCTGCCATCAGAGAGCAAGTTCTTGCTCACTCTAAGTAGTCTCCTCGCGACTACTCACAAGCGTGCCACACTTTTCACCAGCAACTGCTCGCTCAATATTGCCGTCCTTGCGATAATTAAATACGAGAATAGGCATGTTGTGTTCCATACATTGTGAGATTGCGGTCGCGTCCATCACCCTCAGGTTCTGTTCTCGCACCTGCTGAAATGTAAGGTCACGATAGAGGACTGCATGAGGGTTTTTTTCAGGGTCATCTGAATACACCCCATCGACACGAGTCGCCTTCATCAAGATATCCGCTTCTAGTTCAAGCGCACGCTGGGCGGCAGCTGTGTCTGTTGTCACAAATGGACTCCCAGTGCCTGCGGCCAGAATGACAATGATACCTTTGTCGAGATGATGGCGTGCTCTGCGGCGAATGTATGGTTCGGCAACACCGTCCATTCGAATAGCAGTCATTAAGCGAGTTTCAACACCGAGTGTTTCGATTGCATCTTGCAGTGCCAAGCCATTAATCACGGTTGCTAACATGCCCATATAATGAGCTGTTGCTTCTTGAACACCACTGTTTCCTGCCGTAAAGGAGGCACCCCGAAGAATATTGCCACCACCTATAACAACGGCCAACTGTGTCCCGTGTGCAGCTGCTTGCACGGTCTGATTTGCGATGTGAAGAACCTCTTCCATCGCAATGCCACGTTCACCAGCATGAGAAAAGCTTTCTCCTGAAAGTTTCAAGAGCACTCGTCGGTAAGGATCAGATGGCATGGAATCTACTTTGAATGAATAGCCAGAAAAAAAGAGAAGTTGAGGTCGATCAAGCGATGGGATGTTTTTCTATTCGCCTGACACATTAATCTGCACTACCGATTTTCCAGTGCTCCATTCGTTTGACACTCAGGCCGACACTCTTCAAGAGTTTGCCAACACTTTGTTTGTCATCTTTTACGAAGGGCTGCTCGAGAAGAACACACTGGCTGAAGAAATTGCGAAGCCGGCCCTCAATCATTTTTTGAATGATATTTTCAGGCTTGCCTTCCTGCTTCGCAGCCTCTGTCAGGATCTCACGTTCTTTATCAACAAGTGATTGATCCAGGTCCTCTTTGACAATTGCCTTGGGTGACAATGCCACAATATGCATTGCCACATCTTTCGCGACTTCTGCTGCTTGTGGGCCAGCCGTTTCACCAGTGACCTCAACAAGGGCTGCCTTTGAGCCATCATGGTGGGCGTAACCTCCGCAAGGTGCATCAATGCGGCAGATTCGAGAAAGTTCGAACACTTCTCGCATGCGATTGAACAGATCATCCTTAATCTCTCCAAGAGTTTTATCAGGATGCGCTTGGCTTTTTTGACTCAGGAGTTCTTCTGGCGAACTGGCACCAGATCCAAGAGCAAGAGTTTTCGCAATATCATTCACGAAATCCTTGAAGTCAGGACTACCCGCTACTGGTGCACTCTCACATTTCAACTCGACAAGAGTCCCAACACCCTTCTCAAGATCAGCATAAATGGCAAGCCGGCCCATCGAAGTTTCGCGATCAGCTCGCATTGCTTGTGTTTTGACACCTTGCTTTCTCAGCCATTCAACGGCTTGTTCAGTGTCGCCACCACATTCAGTGAGTGCTTTTTTGCACTCCATCATTGGTAAACCGGTTTTTTCTCGCAGTGCCATTACTGCGGCGGCTGTGACTGCTGCCATTGTTCTTAAGTCCTCATGTCGTGTGGGAGATTGTGTTGAAAAGAAAAATAAGTCAACTCGCCGAAGGGATGTGGTGTGACGTTCGAAACCAACTGCACACGTCTTCTTGTAATTGCAAAAATACAAGACCGGCTATGCGGCCTTGTTGATCAGGTCTTTGCAGGTTTTGGAGAAGGTGGCGTTACATTTCCGCGCGCTTTCGGTGCGGGCTTTGCAGGCTTTGTATCCGAACTGGCGCCCTCATCCTTTGATTGTTTTTTCTCCGCGATGTCCGCCTTGCCTTCGAGAATAGCATCGGCTAGTCGAGAAGCGACGAGTTCAATTGAGCGGATGGAATCGTCATTTCCAGGAATAGGAAGATCAACGACGTCCGGGTCACAATCGGTGTCAATGAGAGCGACGGTTGTGATTCCCATCTTACGAGCTTCATTGATTGCATTTTTTTCTTTCTTTGGATCAAAGACAACCAGACATTCCGGTAGACGGGAAAGTGTCCGAATGCCACCAAGATTACGGAGCATTTTTCTGTGCTCTCGTCGCAACGAAGACTGCATTTTCTTCGAATAGTTATGGAAGGCATCGGAAGGAAGTAATTCCTCTAGTTCCTCAAGCCGAGCCAGTCGATTACGAATCGTTCGGAAATTAGTCAGCGTGCCACCAAGCCAACGCTCACTTACGTAGGGCATTCCACAGCGTTCGGCTTCACGTGCAATGGCTTCTTGACCTTGTCGTTTTGTTCCAACGAACAGAACAAGGCTGCCTGTTGCAGCAACTTGCTTGAGGTACTTCTTTCCACGGAGAAGACCACGAATCGTTTCGCGGACATCAATGATGTGAATAAGGTTTTTGCGGCCAAATATGTAGGGCCGCATTTTTGGGTTCCAGCGGCTCGAGCGATGGCCAAAGTGGACACCAGCTTCGATTAATTCTTGAGCGAGGACATTCGACACGGTAAGAGATTCACTTTCTGTTGGTACCTGAGAAATCCGTGCACCAGCATTGGGTGACACGACTGCCTAGAATCCAAGAATGAACTCCGACGAGTACTGTAAATATCGGTGTTTTCTGTCATTTGTCAATCCATTGGATTGTTGGCTGAGGTGAACAGGGGACGCTTTCATGAAGGAAGTGGCTTGAATTCAGCCTAGGATCGAAATTAGACTGATCAATTCGGTCAGATACTTAATTTTCCCCCGTAGGGTAGACGCCAGCAGGCCGGCATGGCACTCCCAGGCTGAGGCCATGCTGATGCGACACGTTCTTTCTGCAACCGTCCAGAATGTTCCTGGTGTACTTGCCCATATATCGGGAATGCTTGCTTCCCGTGGCTATAACATTGATAGCCTCGCAGTTGGGGAGACGGATAATCCTGGTTTTTCACGAATGACTTTTGTGCTGCGAGGTGATAATCGAGTTCAGGAACAGGTTCGCCGGCAACTTGAAAAAATTGTCACAGTGGTGAGCGTCGATGACATTAGTTCACGAAATTATGTCGAACGAGATCTTATGCTTGTGAAAGTATCGGCCTCGGCTGGACAGGATCGCTCAAATGTCAGGGGCTTGGCGGAAATATTTCGTGGACGAGTTGTTGATGTTGCCGCCGACAGTGTGATCGTTGAGATTTCTGGAACTGAGAATAAAATTGAGGCGTTCATCGATATGATTCGTCCGTTGGGCATTATTGAGTTGGTTCGAACAGGCAGGATTGCAATGGTCCGAGGTTGTAGCCCAAGTTGTGACAACTCCGATGCGGAGTCAGCGAACGCCAGTTGATTTATCTTAAGAACCTGCTTTTCATCGAAGTATGAGGGTTCTTGCATGTGACAAATACCGTAAAACTAAACTTTCGATTTCACTTTGGTTCAAAAGGAGCCCCCCGTGCCAGCCACAATTTATTACGATTCTGATGCCGATTTGGCCGTTCTCTCAGGCAAAACAATAGCCGTCATTGGTTATGGAAGTCAGGGTCATGCTCAGGCACAGAATCTTCGTGACAGTGGCCTGAATGTCGTTGTTGCACAACGTCCCGGTGGACCAAACTTCGATCTAGCCAAAAGTCATGGCTTTGACCCACTCTCTGTGGAAGAGGCTGTGAAGCAGGCAGATGTTGTGAATATTCTTTTGCCGGATGAGCTACAGGGCGATGTCTACAAGACGTCAATCAAGCCAAATCTTAAGGCCGGTGCGGTTCTTATGGCGAGTCACGGATTTAATTTTCACTTCAATCAGGTTGAACCTCCTCCCGGCCATGACATTCTTCTTGTAGCACCCAAAGGTCCTGGTCATCTTGTTCGAAGTGAGTACGAAAAAGGTGGCGGCGTTCCCTGTCTCATTGCACTTGGTGAAGGAGCCTCAGAGCAGACAAAAAAAATCGGGTTGGCTTACGCGAAAGGCGTTGGTGGTACCCGTGGTGGTGTTATCGAGACGACTATAGCGGAAGAAACCGAAACGGACCTGTTTGGTGAACAGGCGGTTCTCTGTGGAGGTGTATCAGAACTGATCAAAGCCGGCTTTGATACATTGGTCGAGGCAGGTTATCAGCCTGAGATGGCCTATTTCGAGTGCCTTCACGAGATGAAATTAATCGTTGATCTTCTCTACCAAGGTGGTTTGGAATACATGAGATACAGTGTTTCCAATACAGCCGAGTACGGCGACTACACCCGAGGAAATCGTGTGATTACGGATGAAACCCGAGCCGAAATGAAGAAGATTCTCGAAGAGATTCAAAGCGGTGAATTCGCGCGAGACTGGATTCTTGAAAATCGAGCCGGAGCCGCCATGTTCAAGGCAACGCGTCGTCGTGAACGGGAGCATACATTGACTGAAACGGGTCGCCATTTGAGGAAGATGATGAAATGGATTGATTCAAAAGAAGTTTGAGTCGATGCGGTAGGTTCTGATGAATAAGGCCAACATGGAATAGTAAGGTCTGTGGTACTACCAGCTAGGGTTGCAAGTATGAATACGGCAGAGCAGGAATTGCGTGAGGTTTATGACAGCCTGAAACCCGGAGATCGGGTCGAGGTGATTCATGGCGTGACAGTTGGCTCGAGTGCCAACTGGAGTACAACGACTGTCGGAAAAGTGTTACGGAGTGAGCGGCGTCGCCACGGACTGCATTTCCGACGAAATGCCGACGACAAGGTTTATAGTGACGTGCTCATCCTTGCCAGAGATGACGGAGAATTAACGACCGTTACGATCGACGAGTTTACCCGGATCAAGAAGGTGTGAAATCGCGTAGGGCGTTGCGGCCCTGCCTTAGTGTACTCGGGCGATAACACACTTTAAGTATTCTCCCTCCAGGCAGTGGAGGTTGACCGGATGGTCAGGCGCTGCGCCACGGTACTCGAGAAGCTGTAGCGTCCGGCCGCTTCGTTGGGCAACCGCTGAAAGCATCATGAGAAAGTCATCGCGGGTGATCGCTCCAGAACAACTGCACGTTACCAGAACCCCGCCAGGTTCGAGCAGATCGACGCCAAGACGATTGATTCGGTGATATGCTCGAAGCGCGTCAGAGGCAGATGCTCGACTGCGGGCAAACTTTGGTGGATCAAGTACGACCATGCCAAACTTTGCATTTTCTTCCTCAAGCGAAGCGAGCTTTTCAAAGGCATCGGCTTGCTCAACCGTCATTGTTGTCGCATTGTTAAGTTCTGCATTTGCTCGTGCCAGTGAAATCGCTTTGATGCTTGAATCGACAGATAGAACTGAACTGGCGTTTCCGGAAACGGCGCTCGCTACTCCAAAACCTCCGGAGTAGCAGAACATATCGAGCACTCGCCGCCCGCCCGCATAGAACGCTGCAGCTTGTCGATTTTCTCTTTGGTCCAAGTAATAGCCAGTCTTTTGCCCTTCGGTAAGATCGACACCGAAGTGAAGGCCATGTTCCTCAACAAAGATTGGTCCATCAGGTGGTTCACCACGGAGCAGTCGGTCAGGCAAATGAAGGCCTTCAAGTTTTCCTAGTCCTCGTTCGGCACCACGAAGCAGGATACCTTTGGGTTGCACAATGCGCTCAAGGCTGTCGCATATCATGTCGAGTCGCTCAGCCATGGCGAGTGCCGTCACCTGTACCGCGAGGTAGGGTCCATATTGATCTACAATGACGCCAGAGAGATTGTCCCCCTCACTGTTTATGAGCCGGCAGCCAGTCTTTTTGGATAGAAGATTGAGTTGTTGTCGTAAACCAACCGCATTTTCAATGCGAGCATTCCAGAATATTTGATCAAGCGATTGATCCTGCATAAAGGAATACAATCGGACTCGAATTCGGCTCGAGGCATTCCATAGGCCTCGGGCAATAAAGTTGCCATCGTGGGTTACAACATCAACCACAGCGCCACTGTCGGGATCGCCATCGACACGCAATATCGCTGAATCAAGAACCCATGGATGCCTACCAAAAAATGGGCGAGCACGCTTGGGCTTTATGAAGACAGTGGCCCCTGAAAGTGCCGCTGGGACCACATCGTTCTCAGGCATGAACAACCTGCTTCGTTGCCGGTTCTGGCAACACGTGAGGCTGCGGAAGAGCATCTGTTCCGGCCTCAGCTTTAACCTTACGTTGGCTGTTTTTCTCTGCCTTCTTTTTATTCAGGCGGAGAACGCTCCATCCAAAAATGTCACCCAGCGGCCCAGCTAATAAGGCTGGAAGCAATACCAGGTTTCCAACCAATGCGACGGTTAGCATGGCAAGCATCATATGACCAAACCGTTGTGTTGGCCCAAACGGTGAGAGTGAAAAGACTGACAGACCAATACCAATGACCCCCCAGCTCTGATACATCGCTCGAGCACAGCCTTTGTAGGCCAGCATCGTTGCTTGTTTACGATCCATGCCATCAGAAATACCACGTCTGAACCAGAGCATGAAATGAACAACGTCATCGACGGTAACACCGAGCGCAACGCAAGGGGCCATTACGGTACCGATATCGATAAGAAGGTTTCCTGTTCCAAAACTCTTGAGAAGCGCATTCCCCCAACCCATTCCTCCGAAGACAACAACAGCAGGAAAAGCAGCAGGGAGTAGTAGCACAAGCCCCGCGGAGGCAGCCCGGCAAAGAAGCACCATGACAAGAACAATAATTGCAAAGTCACTAATGAAGCCAACAATAAGCCCGTCGAGCAATGAATGTTGTGCTTTGTAGACCAGTGGTACAAGACCGGTGTAGTCGACAGAAATACCGTTCGTACCGTCAGATTGGTAGCTGGCTAAAATCGGATCGATTTTTGACTGGAGGTCACGCTTGAACTCGGCATAGTCGACTTCTTTTGTCGCACTCACACGAGCACTGATTCTCCACAATTCCTGGTCCCGAGTTCCTTCGTCACTTACTACCTTTGCTTCACGCAGGTAGTCGCCATCAAGAAATTCATCACGATGGGCGACAAGTCTTCTGTTGAGCACGCTTCGTCGTGTTCGTGCGTTCAGGCCAAATACCCGGCCTGCAGCGCCACCAATTCCTCCTCCACCGATGTCTAGGCTCCGGCCAAAGGTGACGGTCGAGAGAGAACTGCCAACCTCGCCGAGTTCACCAATCTCACGCTGTATTTCATCTACGAGTTCCATTCGTTCAAGGAAATTGAGATCACATTTTTCTTGATCACAGCGAATGAGTATTTCCATTGGAACAAGTGGCCCAAGTTTTTTCTCAAGCCAACGATAGTCCTGTCGAATTCGAGCCTGAGGCGAAAATAGCCTCATGAGCTGAACGCTACTTTCGACACGGGTCATGCCATAGCCAATGCCTGCCATGACGAGGAGACAAATTGTGGCGATTACAACGTTGTGTCGTGTGATCCAGTGACCAACACCCCACCAAGGACTCTCTTCGATAGGACGCCATGAGTCGCCATCTTCTTCACTGCCTGCTGCACCGAGACGAAGTTTTGGTGGAAAAAGTTCAAGGCACGCGGGCATGAACGTAATTAAAATGATGAAACTTACAACAACACCGATTGCTGAAAAGATGCCAAACATTTTGATTGGCACAAGCACACTCACAGCAAGCGTTGCCAGTCCTACGGCAGTTGTCCCCGTAGCTAAAGAAAGTGGTAGGAGGGCATGACGCACCGAAGCACCGGCAGCACCCTTAAGCACCCCTTTTTCAGCCAACTGATCACGGTAATAATTTGCAAGGTGGATGGCACCACTCGTTGTTGCAACGTAGACAAGAGAGGGCATTGTGAGCAGGATGGCATCAACGGGATATCCTGAATACCATACGATCGCAAGACTCGCGAACATGCTGTAAACGCCCGAAGCGAGCACAAGCCCGACAAGCATTTTGCTTTTGAGGCTCCACCAGCTAACAAAGAAGCCAACAACAAGAGACAGGCCAAAGAGTAGCGTGACACTGGTCTGCCCCGCGCGATCAATTGATACATTGTCAACGGGTGGCCCACCCATGTGGATTGTTTCTTCGGGAATACCACACTCTTCAACTGCAACGTTTTTAATTGTGTCGATAGCGCCATGGAGGTTTGCTCGAGCTGCATCCGACAGCGTCAGAACAAGACACGTTTGAAGGTCATCGAGTTCTGCCTCTGTCAAAGCGTCAGTACTGTCATCTTCGACGGTCTGGTTATCTGGTGAATCGATATCACCGATAAGTGCACCAGTCAGCCTGTCCACCGCCTCTTCAGGATCGAGGTTGAGCGGCTCTTCAGTCATCTGCTCAACAGCGCGGGGGCCAGTCTGAGCTGTTTTGAAAAAGATTGTTCGGCTAATTCGGGAAGCCTCTTCAGGAGGCGGCAGCAACTTCCTGGCTAGTAGTTCAAGTCGCGGATCATCCATCGTGCAGCCATCCCAGCTCACGAGAATGAATTCTTCACCCTGGAAATTCTCACGAAAGAAGCGATACGTCTTGGTCTCTGGGTACTCCAGAGGCAGCCATCCCTTTACGTCATTGCGATTATTGCCTTTGGCCTTAATTGCACCCACAACCACCATGGGAAGCAGAAAGACAAGAATAGCGAGAATCCAAACGCTATATCGCTCGTAAAATCCGGGTCGTTGAGGCATATGGGCTCAAGTGAACCTGTTGAGGGGACAATACTGGGAATGACGACGATCGGTATCCATCAGCTGCCATCACGAGCCTGAGGGCTTGAATGGCGATTGATGAAGCAATGCGTCAATCAACTGAACCGTATGTGTACTGAACAAACTGACGGACACGATGAAAAATTAACCATGTTCTCTGTCAGAGTCTATATCTTTCCTCCGTAAATGGCTTGTTTTTTTCCTGAGCGATACGGTCTGAGTCGTCTTCTAGGCAAGGTTTTCCTGTTCGGAAGAGCTTTGGTACTCGGAAGAGCCGTTAGAATGCCCCCCTTCTGCGGAGGTAATGAGGCGTATCTGGCTGGTTTTTGCGATCTACCAGCATTTTTGTCAGCGAGCGGTTTCCCCTGCGCGAAATTCACAGGCTTTGTGACTGCCATCACAAAATGGGCGGTTTGCGGATTTTCCACAACGACACAGTGCAAGAACTGATTTGTGTGTTGGCAGGGAGAATGCCTTTCGGTGGTGATCAGTGACTTGTACGGTGACTGCGGGAGTTCCATCGATAGCTTCTGGTAACTCGACAACAAGTGGCCCATCTTCTCGACATCGAAGCCTCACGATAGGCGGCTCCATGGCAGACTTCTTGGGTTTCTGAAGTGTCACGTTCAATGTTCCTTACACGTTGTCTCTAATTTCTGTTGCGGTAGCGTTAAAAGCCACCACCAGAACACCATCGCACAGATAAGAATTGCAACTGACATCAATTGAGATATTGATAGTGGTGTACCGAGGGCGGGTGGTTCATCGATTCGAATTTCTTCAAGCAGAATCCGTGAGATTGGATGGAGAGTGATAACCATTGCAAAGACTTCACCTTTTCGGCGAGCGAAAGGTGTGAAAGTAATAGCCAGCATGGCCAAGATAGCTGCATCGAGTGCAGCGTAGAGTTGCGTCGGGTGAATTGGAAGTGTAGGTACAGTACTTCCATCAATGCCAGGGGCAGGAATTAATCCTCGACTGACCTGATCAAACCATGGCGGACTCCCAGCAGGGAACTGCATGGCCCACGGTAGTTCGCAGGGGCCACCGTAACAGCACCCATTTAAAAAACAACCGAGTCGCCCAAGTGAAAGACCGACAAGGAGGCCTGGAGCAATGCAGTCGGCAAGTTGAGTAATTGGAATATTTCTTCTTCTGGAAAACAGCCATCCCGCCAATGATGCTGTAGGCAAGGCTCCAAAAACAACAAGACCACCTGCAGGAATATTGATGATCGCAAGAAATGATTGGATCAGGCTTTTGTCAGGCGAAAAAAATTGTTCATGATATTCAATAACAAAAAAGATCCGCGCACCGACAATTCCAGCAAGGAAAACCTCAAGCCCGAGGGCAATGATCGAGTCAGCATCAATGCCCACGCGTCGTCCACGGATAATGGATAGCCACGTGCCAGCAACTGCCGCCGCGATGAGCATCGTCCCATATCCACGTACAGGAATACCACGGCCATCGTCTAGCGCAGGCAGTCCCCAGACAATCACAGCACCGCTTATTACCAGTGGAAAGAGAAGAGAACTGATGGCCTCTGGATAACCTTTTTGTCGACAGGTGAGCACAAATGCCGTGGCACCGAGAAACAGCCAGACGAAAAAGAAGGCACCCCATCCAAAGAGCGGCAGGGATGCTGAACCAAGTGAGATTTTTGTTGGTATATAAAAAAGCGTTGTTAGCACGAAGATAAAGCCTGTGATGGCAGGAGAATGTTATCAATCAATCGTGTTGAGCCGACGCGGCAAGCAATGAGAAATATTGCAGGTGTATTTGGACTCACTTCAGAAATCTTTTTCAAAGATTCAGCATGGACAATATCAGCGTAGTCAATCTGGATCTCCTTTGCAGAAAGCATGTCTTTTAACTTCTGCTCTATCGTATCGATTGCCAAACCCTGGCACCAGTTTTGCTCTGCTTGTTCGAGAGCAGCGTAAATGGTTGGGGCTCGCTTTCTTTCAGACTTACTCAGGTAGGTATTTCGAGAACTCAGCGCCAAGCCGTCTGTGTCTCGAACTGTTGGACATGTCACAACTTCCACGTCAAGTTTGAGGTCATGTACCATTTTGCGTACAACAAGAACCTGCTGCCAATCTTTGGCACCAAAATAAACAGCATGCGATGGTGCGGCCTGAAGAAGGCGGAAAACTATCGTTGCGACGCCAGAAAAATGGCCTGGCCTTAACGTTCCCTCGTAAGGCTCGGCCGGTCCGGAGATCTCAATACGGGTTGAATCACCAGGTGGATACATCTCATGAACGTCAGGGGCGAAGATCCAGCGAACATCATGCTGAGCTAACAGATTGAAGTCGGCATCAAAATCTCTTGGGTATTGCTCAAAATCTTCCTGTGGTCCGAATTGACTTGGATTGACAAAAATTGAGGTCACAACATCGTCACATTCAGCAACTGCTTGATCAACCAGTGATGTGTGTCCCGCATGAAGGCTACCCATCGTGGGAACAAAACCGATGCGCCGTCCCATCGTTCGATTCGTGAGAATCAGTTTTCGCATGACATTACGATCACGAATAACGAGTGGCGTCGCCATGATTACGAGATGCCCTCAATGGCGGCAACGGCATCAAGAGCAGCCTTTCCAAGATCATCGGAGTCAAGTTGTATAACTGCTTTCACATGGCATTGTGTGTCCTGAGTGCGTAGCAAGCAATCTATAAAGCGATCCTGCAAAGTGAGTAACGTTGCAATTCCTTGATCAGAAGTTGTCATTGTTTGCACCGCAACTAGATCAGCAAAGACGTCACTCTGTTGTGCGGCATGAGCCCGATAGGCGATTCTCTCTGATAGCGTTTGGCGATTCACATTGAGCAGTAGGATGACATGTGGTGCGACGGTCTCTTGACTGATTGATGAAAAGTCGTCCTCAAATTGTTTATTCAGTTCAATTGTGGGGTTGTTTTCTGCTGCTAGTCGAATGGACTCAATCCAGTAATCGGTGACGGTGCCATGAGGATCAACAGGCCAACTGGTCTTCAGAAGAGGATCTGCATACTTCTGGGAGAGCAGGAGTAACTGCTCTGTAGGATCTTTTTTTGTTGATAATTGCTTCTCGGATAAAGCCCCCACAGCATTTATAGGAAGGGGAACTGGCGCATGAATCAATCTTGAAAGTGTTACATCAGCTACCGCATCAGCAATTTCCGGTGCACCACTCCCTGGAACACCCACTACAGCAACGTGGAGGTGACGTTGTGAGATGTTTTCTAGAAGGTCATGAATCGTGCAGCCAGACACTGGATGTTTGAGGTCGGCAGCAATTTCGGCTGCTGGCTCAAGAACAAACCGTCGCGTTGTCATTCGCGGGTGTGGAACTTGAAGACGTTCGGTCTTCAAAACGCAGTCATCGTAGATCAGCAAATCCAGGTCAATAGTTCGTGGACCCCATCGTATTTCCCGCGATCGTTGCAGCGTGTTCTCAACAGCCAAAAGCATGTCGAGTACTTCCGTGGGCTCAAAGGTTGTTTCAATGAGGCAAGCAGCATTTAAATAGGGAGGTTGTCCAGGTGGGCCACCCACAGGCCGCGTTTCTAAAAACTGACTGACGTGTTTCAGCTGAACACCTGGCATAAATCGAAGCATGTCGATTGCCTGTTCGAGTTGCTCCCGTCGGGCACCTACATTTGCACCACAGCCAATGAGGCACTGCGATATCTTTTGACGATTGGATTCAAGGACCATTACGTATCCTCATATCATTGCATGCGTCACAAAAAGTGACCAAAAGTAGGCCAATTGGGTAAGGAGCCCCCAGGATTCTTCCCGGTATTCAGGTTTTTGGGAAACAGTTTCAATTTGAATGCTGCAGGCAGCATTCAAATACGATCTCTGACTAGCCCCTGCCAAGCATGCGCACATGAAACGAGCAGGAAATTATGTTTACTTCGAAGACGGGGGGGACATCCAAGCCACAGGTGAACCCGTCGACTGTCGATCCCTCACGTCGCCGCCCCCCTTGGATTCCTCGAAGTTGTACATCATGAACGAGTTCAGTCAATGAATAAATAATGCGACCAGCTCGTTAAATCTTTCCCCCTGATTTTTTATACATTCGTAGCCAAAACGACTACTTTAAAATGAAAACTTTTGAGATTGTCTGAGACAAAAGTTCTTTTAAATCAATGAGATTCATTTATCGTTACTTCGTGATAAATAAGTTCCACTACATGAGCATTCTGTGCGGTTGTTTGATCCTGTCAAGCACTGCCCCGCTTGTCCGTAAGTTATCACTGATGAGGGTCGCATGATTCAAAAATATTCTTCATCAAAACTTTTTACCACCAAGGAAATAATTTTTTTGAGGCGATGGCACGATCTCGGGAGTATCTTAAAAAACAAGCTGTAGCTAATTTATGTGTTTCTGATCGAGCCGCGATGCATGCGGGCTCGGCTTCTCCGCTGAACTGCTTCTTCCACTTGAAGGCGTCCCGGGGTATGGGAGTGAAATTGCTATGTTTTTAGAGACTATTAAGTGTTCTTCTGAGACAAACAACCCGCGTTGGAAGGCTTATTGGGAAATCTGTGGAACCGCTTTCTGCCAATCGATAGGAGCAGCCGCCAGAAGCCGATATACTGTCTGGTACAGGGCACGAGGTCATCAAAGGATTAGCTGGTGAAATGCCCTGTGGAGGTATGTAACGTTGATTTCAGCCCGTCCCAGTGTCACCGACTTGGTTTTTCGGCTTTATGGCCGTTCCTTGCATCCGGAACTCTTTCAACGCTATGCCGTGCGTTCTGTCGAACGAGGCAATTTTAAAGCCGAGATTGCGATAACGGGGAGTGGGCACACTGTTTCGTGGAACAGCGGTAACTTGACCTTGGTGGAAGTTGCCACGTCGGATCAACAGCCTCTTCCTAAAAAGAGGCAACTGCTCTCTCATCCTATTCAGGGAGAACGTACGGACTCTCTTGAGTGTGCAAACGGCGTCTGTTATGAAACGAGTTTCCAGCTGGAACGAGTGCGTCCTGATGTATTTTGGACATTCCAGCAGGAATTATCAGCAGATGGTATTTCACAAGGCTTATTTCATCGGTTCGCATCTGGTGGGCGTCTTGGCGTTGGGGCTATTAGCTGGGTGAATGTAGAAACCCGCACGAGCAGCCTTTTGATACAAGCGTTCCATACATTTCCAGAAGAGTTTGCGATCGTAAAAAGCCAGTCAATTTTTCAGCTTCCCTGATACGGTATCTGCAGTCCAATAAAGTTTTTGACCACACGTTTATTTTTATGCAAAAAAACAATAGTAATTCATCGTCTACCGGAACGAGCCGGATTCTTATTGCGGACGACAACGAGCCCAATCGTGAGCTTCTGGAGGTGTATCTGGCTGATGTTGACTGCGAAATTGCGACAGCAGTTGATGGCGCAGATACCTTAGAAAAAGTAGTTGCGTTCAAGCCAGATATTATTCTGCTCGACATTATGATGCCAAAATTATCTGGATTTGAAGTGTGTCAGCAACTCAAAGCGGATCCGGTGACTCGACAGATTATGGTCTTGATGGTGACGGCACTTGGGGAGCTTGGTGATATCGAACGCGCTGTAGAGGCAGGTACAGACGATTTTCTTTCAAAGCCGGTGAATAAAATTGAGCTGGTGAAACGAGTGGAAAACATGTTGAAGTTGCGTCACGTGAGTGATGAACTCCAGCGTTTGCGAAGCTATATCAGCAGTATGGACAACGATCTTCCACCGAGGCAGGCCCAGTCGTAAAAATCTTCTAGGGCCTTGTCATACCAATCTGTTCAAGAACACGTACTGCGGCCGGAGACTTATTGAGAACATATAAGTGCATGCCAGGCACACCATCAGAGAGTAATTCTTCGGCCTGTTTTGAAGCATAGTCTACACCTGCTTCAAATTGTGCATCGACATCATCACCGGCGTTTTCGAGTGCTTGTGTGAAACTGTTTGGTAGTCGAGCCTTACACAGAGTAGCAATTCGTTGAATCTGTTTGAAATTCGTAACTGGCATCAGTCCCGGGATAATGGGTTGTGTGATTCCAATCGAAGAACAGCGATCTCGAAACCGGAAAAAGTCGGTATTGTCATAGAACAATTGCGTGACAACGGTGTTCCCACCCGCGTTGCATTTTTCTTTTAGGTGATCAAGATCAGCTTCAGGGCTGACTGCTTCCTGGTGGGTTTCTGGGTAACCAGCAACCAGAATTTGAAATTCAGGAAACTCTTGTTTGATAAGAGCTACCAACTCGACAGCATAATGAAGCCCGTTGGCGACTGGAGTGAAAGCAGTTTCGCCCTGTGGCGGATCACCGCGTAATGCGACAATTGAAGACACTCCCCGTTGTTGAGCTTCTCGGAGATACTCTCTCAACTGGTCTGTTGTTCGGCCAACACAGGTGAGATGGCTTGCAACAGCAACAGTTGGGTATCGCGCGAGAACACCATCTAATACCTCAAGAGTCTTTGTCTGGGTCGAACCTCCCGCACCGTAAGTACAGGTAATGAGCGTAGGTTCAAACCCCATTAACTCATCGACAGTTTGCCAGAGCATGGCCTCGGATTCAGCCGTCTTTGGAGGAAATAGCTCAAAGGAGAGATCGAACGATTCTTTCGCATAACTAACTTGCTGCGTCACAACGATTCCTTTCTGCAACGGAAGGAAATAAGGTAGGAGATGGTTAAAAGGCTAGTTTAGAAACCGCACGCCTGGGTACTACCCTAACAGAGAACTTTTAAAATCACAGATTCACAACGGAACATACCTGCTTCATTTGTTCTTGCGTTGGAACGGTCCGTCACGGTGAATCAGGTGTCGATAATGCTGAAATGGCTGTAATGAGGTCTCTGTCTGCTGGGTGGAGTTGGATACCACGACGGCCCATCATTCTATCAAGAGCAGTGACAACCTGTTCAACGGTTGCGGTAGTCTGTGGGTAGTTGTTCCCCAGTTGTGTGAAGAGTGATGGCACCGAAGCGGCAGGGCTGCCCGCCAAGGTCGCAGCCGCCCCAATAAGAGCACCACAGGGTAGTGAGGTGTGAATTGCAGTTTTTGAGAAATCACCACACAGTGCTCCAAAGAACTGCCGGCCAGTCTGGATACTATTATGTTCATTTAGATGGATCCGAATGGAGCCATAGCTGACCTTAAGATTGCTGGTGGTTGTCCCAGCGCCCAGGTTAACCCAGCTACCAAGGTGACTGTGGCCAAGAAATCCTTCGTGCGATTTATTTGAAAAAGCTTCTATAACCGAGGCAATCACTTCACCTGCGAGGCGACAGTCTTGACCAACAACAGTCGCCGGTCCGAGCCAGGAATGTGGATGTATTTTTGCTCCCGCACAAATTTTTAATGGGCCATCGAGGCAACAGAATGGCCCGACATTCGCACCTTCATCAATGAGGACAGGGCCAGATCGAATAGATACAAAATTATCAACAATTGATGTACTCCCCGAACGCCTTTGTTTTTTTAGAAAAAGTCCAGGTTGTGATTCAATGTATTGTCCAGAGTCGATGGCCAACGCCATCATGTCTTCGATAGAATCCTCGTGAGCTGTAAGAAAATCTTGTGGAGACTGAATCAGTTGAAGTTCAGAATCAATACGAGGTGCTTTTATTTCATCAACAAGTCTTTCTGAAGGCTGTTTCCCCAAGGTAAGACTTTTTAGAAGACCGGCGTTATTTCGTTGCTCAACGAGTGCGGCAGCTACTGTTTTTCCATCATGAATTCTGCCACTTTTTTTTCTGTCAATGAGTTCCTGGAGTGTGACAAGGTTTGTTCTGCTCGGTACAAGGCGGGCGTTTACCAAGAGCACATGCCCCTCTACGGACTTCTGAAGAGAATGCTTTGGTGTTGTGACGCTTCCCCAATGAGGTATTCGCGTCGAGCCTAAGCCATCAATATATTGCTGCAAGTATGGTCGTACGAGGCGTCGGACGTTACCGAGCAAATTGAGCATCTCATAGAGAGTGCTTGTTCCGATTGTGATATCACATGCCGGCCGCGCCGTAATGAGCGGTCCGAGGGTATGGACAACAGAATCTTCGTATACGTAAACATCCATGGGGAGAACCCTAGCAGACGTCCCGCTGCGGCAGCGAGACCGCTGCTAGCAAATCATACTGCTGTGGCGTAATCTTCGGTATATGAGCCGGAGTGGCGGAATGGCAGACGCGACGGATTCAAAATCCGTTGCCCGCAAGGGCGTGTGGGTTCAAGTCCCACCTCCGGCATTTGAAACAACAGGCAGACAAACTACCGTCTACGAACCTCGAGAACATATCGCATCAAATCGTTGAACTCTTGCCTGTTTTTAAGTTGCCGGACAAGATTCTCTGGCATCAGTGAGATAGGCGATTCAAAGATTTCGTCAATGTCGTCCTTTTTGATAGACACTGGTTTGGGCTGAGCAAGATTTCGTAGGAGAATTTCTTTGTCATTCTCAGACGTTCTGATTCCGGTCTGCTGTTTCCCGTCGTTTGTAATAACGGTTACTTGCACGTACTCCTTGTCGATCAATTTGGAAGGGTAGAGAAGTGACTCAACAAGTTGCTCTGGAGTCCGTTTTGTTTTGAGTTCCTGCAGGTCAGGCCCAAGGCGGATCCCGCCCTTTGGTGGATGATGACAGGTTGCGCATGCTGCAGCCGACTTATAAAAAAGGTTTTTCCCTCGTTTGGTGTTGCCTTGCTTCATTGCCGTGCGTGCAAGCTCATCAGCAGGTGTCGCAAGTAATGTTTTTTCAAGTGCGATATTTGAAAAAACCTTTTGCGCTGTTCGAGCAGCAGCGACGAGCTCTGGTTCGAGTGGGTGATCAGCCAAAAGATCGGCAGGCTTCCAGAACGTTGTTTGATCAGATGTCGCCGATCGAATCTGCTTGACGGTCTCTGGTGAAACTGTAGCTGCTTCATTGCCCCATGTGTTGCGTACAAATGTCAAAACAGCAGCCAGCTCTTCATCATTGAGAAGATTCCGGAAGGCTGTCATGGGAGGGACACCCCGGGCCGGATCGTATTTTTTTCCATGCACTTCCATGGGCCCCCACATGCCGTGAAGTGTTGCCTTAATAAGCCTTTCTTCACTGCCATTTACCCAAGGACTATTAACCAGGGATGGATAGATAATGCCATTCCCCTTCCCGTGGGTCAGATGACACGTGCTGCAGTGGGCTTCACGCTGATAAATTTCGGCCCCAATTTTATACGTCTTACGGTCTTTGCGATTGAGATGTTTTGGTATCTCGAATTTGACGAAATCACTCTCTGCTGGTGCAGCAAATCCACTGCCGACTTCGACATCGACCTTCGTCCAGAAATGTTCAACTGTTTTTGCTGCCTCGACAGCGTGCTGGACAGTGCAGTTCAACAAGGTGTCAAGAAGTGACTGATTTTTAATATTATGTTGCTGGTGGAGCCACAATGCTTCAACGAGATGATGGGCTTCTGTTTCATTGTTTGGGTCAAAGCTACCCATCCATTTTTGTGTTGCCTCTATTACGGCATCAGAGTCACGACCGCTCAGTTCGACGCGTGTGCGATGACGGACACCATTCACTGGATGTTTAAGATTTTCTAGCAGCTTCTCAATGGGTTCACCTGAAATAGCTACCGGTTTCTGTAATGGTCGATTCTTTACTGTGACCCGGATGATCCTGCCGTGTGTATGGTCACGATTTGGGTCACGAATGTTGTGCTGCATGTGGCCGATAATGACGTTTTGCCAGTCGGCTACGTACAGTGCGCCGTCTCCACCGACAATCGCATCAGTCGGCCGAAAGTTTCGGTCGTTACTGTTGACGATATCTTGAACGGGAGTTCCCCAAACCTCGCCGAAAATACGTTCGTGACCCGTGGTTCCGTTGCGATTCCCAATCTCAACGCTCACGGTTGCAATCAAGTCATCGTTGTCAAAAAACTCAATTTTTCCATTATTGAAACGGTCTTCGAATCCTTTGCGATTCCAGATTCGGAGTTCGGAGATTTCAACAGGTTCGTCAAACTCACCTTTCATCCAAGGGTTCATCTGTATCGATGTATGGGCAAAAGTCTGCTTGTTTCCGTCGGCAAGCAATGTGGCCGGGAACATACCTTTGTTGTATTCGCTCGACTGGCTTAGCGTTACATTTTTTGTGACATGTCTCGTTCCGTGAACGAGTGCTGCAGCTTCTGAAATCACTTCAATTTCGCAGAGATTCATCTGCTGATTTCCGGGAACACTCAATTTAAATGTAGTAATCTTTTTGTTTTTGAGTGCTGGATGATTGACTACTATGAGTTGTCCATCCTTTGTTACTTCAGCGTAGCCGATTTTTTTCTTAGGTTCCTCGGTTTCCTGCCCTGGGAGATCTTCACCGCGATCGAGGTCATATTGGCGGAGTCCAAGGAAGCCGATCGTATTGCAAATGAGGAAGTCCTGTTGCATGTCTTCAGGGAAATGGTCAGAAGAGAGTATTTCATTCGCTGCAACGGGCCGAAACTCTTTTTCTAATAGCGTGTGCATTTTGAAGCCGTTGCCTTCTCGTCGCACCTGATAGGAACGGCCACCGGTGCCATCATTTGCATAGCAATAGCCCCAATAATCAAAACTCGTTCCATGTGGATTTGGCTTGTTTGCTGCATGTGGAGTAATCGCAAATGTTCGAGGGTCAAATCGATACATCCCTGATTCGCCGATGGCAAGGTTTTGTTTCCATGGTGTTTCGTGGTTGTTGATAAGAAAGATGCCACTCTGCCAATAGATTCCGCCATCCGGTCCGTAGATCAGGTTGTTGGCAGCGTGATGTGTGTCAGAAGTCCCTAAGCCTTGGAGCAGTGGATAGCGGATGTCTGCTACATCATCACCATCAGTATCTTTGAGAAAGATCAAGTCGGGTCCAGACGTGACAACCACCCCACCTCCCCAGAATTCAAAACCGAGCGGGTTATGGACATGGGCAAATATTTTTCGTGCGTCTGCTACACCATCATGATCCGTGTCCTCAAGAATCACGAGGGCATCATTCATTTCCTTAAGTGGTTCCCACTTCGGATATGTGTTCCAGCATGCTGCCCAGAGCCGCCCTTTTCCATCGACTTGTAGTTGCACTGGATTTGCAAAGTCTTCGAACATTTCCTCGGACGCAAAGACATTCAGTTCAAAGCCTTCAGGTACAGAAATTTGGGCAATACTCTCTTCTGGGCTGAGATACGTAACGCTTCCTTCTTTATCAGCACTCGAGCTTTTACTACCGCCCCCCACATTTGAAATAACCTTTACTGGGGGTGGTACGTTGCTGTCATCGACCTCAGTTGTTTTTCCGTTCGCAGCAGCCCAAATAACGTCATCGCGGTTGGCTGTCATCACATCAAGCATTACTAATTCGTTCCGCAAGACATCAGCATTGCTTTGCCCATCAACAAATGTAAGCGTCGAACGAGATCCCCAAACGTCATTGCCGTCGGTCGCGTGATAACGGTTGTGCCATGTCCAGTTTTTTTTGGTTACAGCGTCGTAAGTAGTTTCTAAATTCGATTGAGGCGGTGTCGGTTTGTTCAGGAGCGATGTACTTATGACGTCAGCAAGTTCCCAGTAGCCAGCATCATTCAAATGAATGCCATTGTGAGTCAGTTGCTTCTTGCCTTCTGCAAATCGCTGAGAAGTTGGGCCATAGAGGTCAACAAAAGCAGTTTTTGCTTCCGTAGCAGCCTGCCGAGTGGCCTCGGTATAGATGGCTAGGTTTGTGTTGAGTTGGGTGCCATCGGGAAGATTTGGGCTTCCCGTTTGTTCATAGGCAATAGGGCTGAAGAGGACAAACCGAACGTCACAGCCTTTTTCTTTGCGTAGTCGCCGATATTTGTTAACGAGTTCGACAAGTTGCTGCTTGTACTGAGATTCTCCCTGCGCTCCCTCAAATGATTCGTTATACCCGTACATGATAAAGATGACTGATGGGCCAACGTGCTGAAGATACGCTTCATCAACAGTGAAACCTTTGCTTCGTGGTTTTCTGTCAACCGTGTCACCTGAAAAACTCATGTTGCGGAAGCGAACGTCCATACCTTGCAGGTGATTTTGTAGAAGTGTCTCTACCCACGGGGCGTGTTGCATTCGGTCAGCAAGCCCATTCCCGTAAATGGCAACGATATCACCTTTCTGGAAATGAAATGCTTCTGGAGTAGCGGCTTTGGTTACATGAAGCGTCGCGGTCGTGAAAATAAAGAATCCAATGGTCCAAATGATGAACTTTGAAAACACGTGAGCAGGAAACTGTCTGATTGTTGCAAGCATGTTGAATAATACGGAGGGTTTATGAAACGATGTGTATGACTTTACAAGGTACGGTTTGTCCATGTTGTCGGGATACTTAATATTACACAGCCTTCCCTGCCGGACATCCTGTAAATACCTGAAACCGCAAGCATTCGTACAGAAAACGTAAGCATTCGTTGCCGCGAAATGCCGAATTCACTCAATCGAAAGATTTCCCTGAAAATTGGATAACTCGCCAGAAATATCGGTTCAGGCTTTTACTGACAAAATTTGTTGTGATGATAAAGAATAGAGTGGCCCTCGAAGCCAATTCAAATGTGTCTTCCTAGAAGCGGGTGTATGTATGAGCAAGCAATGCCGTGTTCTTCGTATGTCGAGTCGCCTCTTCACGTGCGATGTACCTGCAGAAAGCATGATCGCTAGAGCAGCAACGGTCCTTTCTTTGAGCTTTAATAGAATTCGAGAGATCGCTGTTTTTTTCGTGGTGTTCTCTTTTGTTGGAGTGGTGGGTGCTGCACATGCTGCGGATCAGTCCAAGAAGGATATTCCCTCAGTTGAAGAACTGGTTGCGACTGTTCGTCCGTCTGTTGTTACTATTCGCCATGTCGGTAGGGGAGGAAGCGATGCCGGCCTGGGGACAGGTTTTGTCATTTCCTCTGATGGTCTTATTGCGACGAATTTGCATGTGATTGGAGAAGCCAGACCAATTTCAGTTGAGCTTGCGGATGGCCGCATCTTTGATGTGACTGAAATACATGCGACTGATCGAAACGCAGACGTTGCAGTCATACGAATAGATGCAGAAGGTTTGCAGCCGTTGGGTTTAGCTGTTTCCAGTTCGCTTCGCGACGGACAAGAGGTTGTGGCGATCGGAAACCCACATGGTCTCGAGCGGAGTGTTGTCGTTGGTCGCGTGTCCGGAAGACGTACGATTGATGGCATAGAGATGATCCAATTAGCGATCCCGATTGAGTCAGGGAATAGTGGAGGACCATTGCTTGATCGAAATGGAGACGTCCACGGTATTCTGACATTAAAGTCACAGGTGACTCGCAATCTCGGGTTTGCTGTTGTGGCTAACCGTGTCGATGAATTGTTGGAAAACCCGAACCCAGTGTTACTCGATCGCTGGCTCACTATTGGTCAACTTGACTTGACGGAATGGTTGACTGTTGGTGGAGGGCTTTGGCGTCAACGAGCAGGTCGAATAACGGTCACAGGAAAAGGAAAAGGTTTTGGTGGACGAAGCCTCTGTTTGGCAAAAGGCTCATTGCCAAGCGTGCCGTATGAGGTTGGTGTGCAGGTCAAATTAGACAATGCGTCGGGCGCCGCTGGCCTTGTATTTGAAGCAGATGGAGAAGATAAGCATTACGGCTTCTACCCAAGCAATGGTCGGTTACGATTTACTCGATTTGATGGGCCAACAGTATTCACTTGGAATGTGATTGAAGATATTGATGTACCCGAATACCGTGAGGGAGATTGGAATCACCTTCGTGTTCGTGTTGAAAAAGACGGTGTTCGCTGCTTTGTTAATGATCATGAAGTTGTCGTGTCATCCGATCAGAACTTACGCGGTGGCAGACCTGGGCTTGTTTCATTCCGTGGCACCGAAGCGGCATTCCGTCGGTTTTCTTTCGGCGATGAGGTGCCACGCTTTCAGCCAGCGGATGCAGTTTGGGCGCAAGTTGAAAAAACAACGGCAGGATTTCAGGAGATCGATCCAAGTAATACAACACTTGTTGAGTTGTTAGCAGGGGCCGGATCGACTGCAGTAGCTGCTCTTGAATTAAAGGCCGATTCATTGTCGCGGCAGTCTGATCAGTTGCGGGTGTTGGCTGCCGATGTTCATCATTATCAAACGATAGAGAAGCTTTCTGACGAAGTAGCCGGTGATGATGAAAAGATTGACATATTCCGAGCAGCATTACAGATTGCCAGCCTCGATAATCAGGAACTTGATTGTGAAGCCTCTCTTGCAGATCTTCGAAGGTTGTCAGCTTCAATCAAAGCAAGGTTGCCAGATGATGCAAGCGATGCTGATCGTCTTGGAATGTTAGATCAGGTACTGTTTTCAGAACTGGGTTTTCATGGGAGCCACGGAGACTACTACAATCGATCGAATAGCTATGTCAATGAAGTGCTTGATGATAGAGAAGGAATCCCTATCACCTTAGCAGTCGTTTATATGGAACTTGCCAGGAGTCTCGGTGTCGAAATACACGGTGTCGGTTTTCCGGGTCACTTCTTGGTTCGTTTTGATGCAACTCATGGTGACTCAGAGTGGATTGATGTTTTTGAGCGAGGGAAGAGGCTTGCTCGTGAGAATCTTGCTAAGCGACATCTTGAGCAAACAGGAGAACCACTCAACGATAGTCATCTTGAGACCTCGACGTCACGTGAAATATTGTCGCGGATGCTCAACAACCTGCTGTCAATTGCGATACAAGAAAAAGATTCACAATCGATGCTTCGATACTTAGATGCCATGTTGGCCGTTCGACCAGATTCCGCTCGAAGCCATTTTTTGAGGATGATTACAGCCCGCCAGCTCAATCAAAGTGACATTGCAAAACGAGATGCTCGGTGGCTCTTGATCCAACAACCATCAGGTATTGATTTGGCAATGGTAAAGCGGCTGCTGCAAGCACTCGAAGCAGATTCAGAATAAATGTTTTGAGCCTGCTCCAAGGACGCTGTGATTAATCTGGAATTGGGTCTGTTCGCTTGATCGTGGTGCCTTCCCAGACAGCGGTATCTGTTTTCTTGTCGTATGTCAGAACTCGTGCGGCACTGTCGGGAACGAGTTCTCGATCGATAGTTGGCAGCCACCGGCGATGCTTCTCGATGACTGCTGCATGTTTTGGAAGATGTGCAAGATTTTTCCATTCATTTGGATCGGCATGCATGTCATAGAGTTCTTCACTGCCATCGGCATAGTGGATGTATCTCCAGCGTTCACTCCGAATGCCATGGTTCCCCTGATTATGACTGGTGATTGCAGGACGAGTGCGCGTGGTTGCGGCATCCTTTAATTGGGGCACAAGGCTAATTCCTTCTAGATCAGAACGGGTTGGAGCGCCTGTCAAATCAATCAGGGTTGGGTAAATGTCCAACAATTCGACTGGCTGGCCACATGTTTGCTGTGGTGTGATGCCCGGCCCAGCAAAAATCAGAGGCACTTTTGTACCACGATCCCACAGGGTGTTTTTACCGGTTATATCTTTTTCACCAAGATGCCATCCGTGATCTCCCCACACAACAATAATGGTGTTGTCTGCGTTGTCGCTCTGTTCTACCGCAGACACAATACGGCCAATTTGCGCATCAACAAAACTGGTGCAGGCAAGATATGACCGCACAAGGTTTCTCCACTGATTGTTTTCACGAACCCATTTCAAGCGTGGCTCCGGCAAGGACCAGTGGATGTACCATGAAAATCGTGGGGTATCATCACGATCATCTTTAAGAATTGGTGGCAAGACCGAATCATCATCCGGGTAGAGATCAAACCATTTCTGGGTGGCGTAACACGGTACGTGCGGCAGAAAGAATCCAGCTGCTAAAAAGAATGGTCGGTCTTTGGGCGCATTCTGAATTTGTTCGACGGTCCAAGAAGCGACTTGATAATCACCTTTCTGCGTGTCGTCATTATCCAGTGGCCACACACCCCAATCCATGAGAGGGTGGTTTCCCATTGGCGTACTCGGAATCAACTTCTTCGGTGGTTTGGTTCCGACACCACCGAATGCCCCAGTGACTTCGAACTCAACATGCTCTGGTGCGTTATTTCCTTGATTTTTCTTCTTGGGATTCTTTCGAAAGCCATGATAGATTTTGCCAGTCGCCGCGGTGTAATAACCATCATTCGCAAAGTGTTGCGGAAGCGTGACGCGGTCAGACCATTCTGGAACTGTTCGAAACCATGGTTTCAGTCCGTATATTCCCGTCGTTGTTGGTCGCAAGCCAAGTAGAAGACTTGTCCGGGAAGGATTGCACAGCGGTGCCTGGCAGTGGGCGTTTGTGAACGTTGTCCCCCGTGTGGCAAGAGCATCGAGATGTGGTGTTTTTGCCAGTGGATGGCCACCGAGATGTCCAATCCAATCATTTTGATCATCAATGGCTATGAATAAAATGTTTGGCTTATCAGCTGCATACACAGATGAACTAACCATAGCCAAGACACAGCAAGAAAAAATAGTTTTCATCATTTTATGGCTTTCTTTTTTTGATTTTTCCAACCAGGAGATCTTTCTTTTAGAGGACCTGCCATAGGAGGTGTCTCATAAAACTCACCGTCATTCTTGAGTCTCGGATCTTTTGTCTTGTATAATTCACGCAGAAGCCTGCTCATAAGCTTTTTGACAAGTTCAGCATGCGCTCGTTCACCAGCAAGGTTATGCATTTCATTTGGATCCTGATTCAGGTCAAATAGCTCAATGGGCATTCGCTTTCCGTATACTTTGTTGAAGAGTCTTTTCCACGAGTCTTCCTTACGAGATTGAACAAGCCATGCTTTAGTTGGGCCAGCATCTTCATCAGGCAATGTCACTCGTGTATTTGTTTCAAGTTCTTGCTGTGTTGGCTCAGGTCCATCTTCAAGGCGATATGGATCACCAAGCGGCCACCGGTCGGGGCGAAAGTTCATAATTAAAACATGATCGTGAGTGCGGATAGCCCGCTGAGGGTAGGGAGTGAAGTCGGCCCGCGCATTCTCAACATGTCGTTCTCGGCCCGTAAATACGCAGTCTCGTGATTGATCAATAAAGCCAGATTTTTCTGAGTGAAGAAGTGGCCACAGTGATCTGCCAGTCATTGATTCCGGTGGCGTGATACGTGCCGCCTCAAGAAATGTTGGGGCAAGATCAATCAGGCTCACCATGTCATCAACAACGCGGCCGCCAACAACGCCCGGCCCAGTTACAGAAAGACATACACCTGTGCCAAAATTGTACAGGTTACATTTTCCATGGGGAAAACCAGGTGCTCCATGGTCTCCACTAATGACAATGAGTGTGTTGTCAGTGAGTTCGGCTTTTTCGAGTTCATCGAGCAGAACACCAACAGCTGCATCCCAGGCAGCTATTTCACCGAAATAATCTGCAAGATCTTGTCGTACTTCCGGAACATCAGGCAGAAAAGCAGGCATCTTTCCCTTCAGAGAATCGGGGTTTATATCCCACAGTTTTTTGCCACTTCCCTTAATCCATTTTCGATGAACATTTGTGGGCCCGAACCAGTAGCAAAAAGGAGCGTTGTCATGACAGCTATTGAGTAGGTCACGAAAGTTGCCGCGAACCTCATTTAAAATGGTTTTTTTCGCAGTCTCGCGAGGCGTTCCATTATCGATGAGCTTCGTTACCGTCTGAGAGAATTGATTAATCCGACCGCCCTTTCTGCCAAATTTTTCATTTTTCGTGAACGGTGAATTCGCCGGAGTTCCAGGACTCCACACCTTATGGGAGTAGCCGATGCAGTAGCCCTGTTCTCGAAGGAGCGGTGGAAAACTCGGGATCGAACTGTCATAGACAGCACCCTGAAGAATTGAGCCAGTGCCCGTTTGCCAAAAATGTCGACCTGTTAGTAATGCGCTACGACATGGTGTGCACGATGGCGCACTGACGTGTGCGTTTCGAAAAAGCACACCGCGACCGGCAACCTTGTCGAAATTTGGTGTCTGGACAACGTCATTGATGCCGCCGGCTCCGTCAATGCTGGCCAGAACCGAGGCATGTCGCCCCCAGTCATCAGCGAACAAGAATAAAATGTTTGGTCGTTCTTCGGTGTTGTTTTCGAAAGCCCAGCCAGCATTTTCACAACAGACATTTGTCAGAATGAAAAGTACGAGAAGCCTTCGAAGTGATTTGAGAGCATCTAAGGAGGTTCTTTTGGGAGAGATCATGCCGTAGGTTCCGAAGAAAAAAATAGAAAGTCCGTGCCCGCGGTTCATTTATCTTAATGCAAAACTGTACGAGTTTTTTTACAAAGAAGTGTGGTCGCAAATGTACAAAAAGGTTCTTGTTTTATACAAATCTGAGGTATCATTGTTGATAAGGGGTGGAGGACGCGTAACGATCAAATTTATGGCAACATTAATGAATAAGACGAGTCTTTTCTTCATTCTTATAACAGGCATTGTTGCAAGGTGGCATAGGGTAGTGAGTGCCGTCACGTAAAGCCGATCCAGTAGTGAAAACCAATTAGAGTCACTCAATTTTGTAGCGGAAGCATGTATAAAGCCACTCAATTGTCTATTCCGTTGTTGCTTGCATGTTCAGTTTCCCAGGGGGCTGCGCCTGTTGACTTTACAAAGGATGTTCTACCAGTCCTTCAACGACATTGTTTCGAATGCCATGGTCCTGGCGTACAAGAGGGTGGTCTGCGTTTTGATGATCGAAATGAATTTCTAGCCGGTGGTTATTCAGGACCGGCAGTAGTTTCTGGCAAGCCCAGTGAAAGCGAACTGCTTCGCAGAGTGTCACTCAATCGCTTGCATGACGATGCAATGCCTCCCGTGGGGCCCGGGCTTTCAGACCGCGAAGTCATCATACTTCGTCGATGGATTGACCAAGGTGGTGTGCTGCCAGATACGATTCCACAGCAAAAGCACTGGGCATATGTTCCTCCGGTTCGGCATTCTCCCCCAGCGGTTGGCTCACAACGCGAGTCGATTATTGATTCGACTATTGATGGTTGGATCGTTGCGGCCCAAATGAATGAAGATCTCCAGTTTGCTCCAGTGACGAAAAGAAGTCAGTTGATCCGGCGTCTTTCATTCGACGTGACAGGACTGCCACCAAGTCCAGATGCAGTTGCTGCATTTGAGGCAGATGACCGCGATGACGCATATGAAATTCTTGTTGATGAGTTACTTCAGAGTGATGAATTTGGTGTTCGATGGGCACGGATGTGGCTTGATCTTGCCCGCTATGCAGATTCCCATGGATTTCAACGGGATGACCTTCGGAATATGTGGGCGTATCGGGATTGGGTGGTGGATGCGTTGAATAAAGATATGCCTTTTGACCGTTTTACAATCACACAAATTGCTGGTGATCTATTACCCGAAGCGAATGAAGCAACACGAATTGCCACAGGCTTCCATCGTTGCGCTCCAACCAACGTAGAAGCGGGAACCGACCCCGAAGAGAGCCGAATTAATCAGGTTTTTGACCGCGTGAATACAACGGCTGCTGTGTGGTTGGGAGTCACGCTGGAATGTGCACAATGTCACGATCACAAATATGACCCGTTTTCGCAAGAAGAGTACTATCGCTTTGCAGCGTATTTTAATTCGACAGAAGCAGAAGCAGAACGAGCGAACCCAAAAGTTCCATCTTCAATCAAGTTCATTGGACCATCTATGAAGTTGAGCCGTGATCCTTGGGAAGTGGAACGAAAAGCCATCAATCAAAGTCTTCGCGATGCTCAGAAAGATGTGAAGCAGTTTAAGGGGGACAAAACAGGGAAGGATGTCATTCAAGATGAAAGTAAACGGCCTACTACCTGCGGTGGAGAGACGTTGGTCGATCAACAGGATCAGCAGAAAGACTCTGATGCGCGATTGAAGACGAAAGAAAAAAAAGTCAAACAATTACAAAACAAGCTGGCTTTAGTTCCACAGGCGAAGACACTTGTGATGAAAGACAAGGCGATGCCACGTGAAACCTTTGTCTTCAACCGTGGTGACTTTACCGACCCATTACGGCAGGTTGAGCCGGGCACGCCGATTGTGCTTGGCGGAAGGAATGACGGTCTCGCGAACCGACTCATGCTTGCCCAATGGCTTGTGTCACAGGACAATCCATTAACGGCGAGAGTGTTTGTCAATCGAGTCTGGTTTGAGATTTTTGGCCAAGGCATTGTCACCACACTTGAGGATTTCGGTGTCAAAGGTGAACGACCAACACATCCGGAACTGCTCGATAGTCTTGCAGTTGAGTTTATGGAAGATGGGTGGAGCCTTAAAAACTTGGTTCGGCGCATTGTCTCCAGTAGAACGTATCGGCAGACTTCAACCGTGACTTCTGAGAAACGGTTGCAAGACAGTCAAAATAAATGGCTTGCAAGAGGCCCGCGATTTCGTCTGGATGCAGAAGGCATTCGGGATAACGCACTTGCTATCGCAGGGTTACTGAGTGCCGCAAAAGGTGGGCCGTCGATCCATCCACCACAGCCAGATGGGTTGTGGACGAAGGTTGGCGGTGAGAAATATAAATACGAAGTGAGTCCGGGTGAACAACAATACCGTCGTGGCATCTATGTTGTTCTTAAGCGGGGAAGCCCATACCCAAGCTTTGTGACTTTTGATGCAACTGATCGCATGACGTGTGTAACAAGGCGTTCTCGTTCCAATACACCACTTCAGTCACTGGTTCTATTGAACGACCCAGTGTACACAGAGGCTGCCTTTGCTTTTGGGAAACGGATTCTCTCTGAGTCACCGGAGGATACTGATACATCACGTATTGACTATGGATTCCGTATTGCAATCAGCCGGCAGCCAACAGCACGTGAAGTGAATTTGTTGCAAAAATTATTGAATTCAGAACGACAAGCATTGGTAGCGAATCCAAAAAAAGTTCAAGTGATCATGAAAGATCATTCTGGAATCGATATACCAGAAAGCATGGATTCGAATGAGTTTGCGGCATGGTATGCAATAGCCACAACGATTTTAAATCTTGACGAAACAATCACCAAAAACTGAGAGTGTGGTAGAGGACTCATGTGGCGGCCAAATCCTGAGCAAAAGATGAACTTTTTAGATGTGTCTCGTCGTCATTTCTTTCGGCAGGGTTTAGGGCTCTCAGCAGTTGGGTTGTCTACATTGTTGGCGAGTGATTCTCCGATGGCTCAAGAACCGGATGATGGCCATCTGCTTGCTCGGCGTTCTCCTCACTTTAGCCCTCGTGCGAAGTCGGTGATCCATCTCCATATGGTGGGTGCGCCATCCCAGATAGATATGCTTGATCCCAAGCCTGCCCTTTCAGACCGTCATGGTGAAAATTGTCCGGAAGCATTGCTTGAGGGTTTAAAGCTGGCATTTATCGGCGACAAAAAAGTTCTTGCTGGTTCACCATTTCAATTCTCCAAGCGAGGAAATGTCGGGCTTGATGTCGTCGAGCATCTTCCCTGCCTTGGGGGTGTGGCTGATGAGTTGTGTGTCATTCGCAGTCTGCACACCGATGAAATTAATCATGCCCCAGCTCAAATGTTCATGCATAGTGGGTTTGGCCGCGGTGGACGGCCTTCCCTTGGTGCTTGGACAACTTACGGCTTAGGCAGTGAAAACGAGAATCTCCCAGCATATGTTGTATTGCTCTCTGGTCCTGCAGGTGGTGCTGGTTCACAACTGTGGTCAAGTGGTTTTTTGCCCAGTATTCACCAGGGTGTTCGTTTTCGTTCGAGTGGCGACCCAGTGCTTTACCTTAGTAATCCAGCCGGTCGATCTCGTGAAGATGGTCGGCGATTACTCGATACCGTCAATGGTCTCAATTCTCTGCGTCTTGCCGAAACTGAAGACCCAGAAATTGCGACACGAATCAGCCAGTATGAAATGGCGTTTCGCATGCAGGCAAGCGTTCCAGAACTGACCGACCTTTCCACTGAGACTGTTGAGACACTGGAACTTTATGGCGTGGAACCCGGGAAGCCGTCGTTTGCTGCCAACTGCCTCCTTGCCCGTCGGCTGATCGAACGCGGAGTTCGCTTTGTGCAACTTTTTGATTCCGATTGGGATCATCATGGGAACCTCAAAATTCGATTGCCTGCTAAATGCCGTGATGTAGATCAGGGAATGGCTGCGCTTGTAGCCGATTTGAGAAGACGAGGTTTACTTGATGAAACTCTTGTGGTCTGGGGTGGTGAGTTTGGCCGCACGCCACTGGCCCAAGGAAATGCTGACACACCCACTACAAAAAAACAGGAACCGGGTCGTGATCATCATAAGGACGCTTTCACGATGTGGCTCGCTGGTGGTGGTACACGACCTGGCACAATCTATGGAGCAACGGATGAGTTAGGATTCTCAATTACCGAGAACCCTGTTCACGTACATGACCTCAATGCCACAATACTTCAGCTTCTTGGTTTTGACCACACGAAACTCACGTTCCGCCATCAAGGTCGAAACTACCGTCTCACTGACGTCCATGGTGATATTGTCCAAGACATTCTTATATGATTTCAGGCTTATATGATTTCAGGTCAGATCATTTATGAAGCGGTCTGTATGACAAGTATTTGTTCACGCAGATGGTTCTATTTTGTCTGTATCATGCAACTGGGTTAGAGGCGGATTTGTACAGATACGGATTCATCGCTGGATCGTTGTACATTTTCATCTGCCGGAAGACTCGTAAAGGACGTTTTCCAGAAAATATTTCTTGAAGCAGCCGGTCAAGGGCGGTGGTGAGATGGTCTCTCTGCTGATCAAGTATGACCATTTTCTGAGCAACTTTCTCACGGTGCTCCTGTGATGCATCGTCTCGTTCGAGTTGTTCACGCATGTGGTAGCGGCGAAGTTCGAGAATCGAAAGCCGATCAATAGCAGCACCAGGTGTTTCTGTAGCGGCCGGTGCATTTTCCTCAGCCGCGATACCACGATTTGCAAGCTCCTGAATGAGCCAGTCATCAACTTTTTCAATCGCATCATTGCGAGCTTGGTTGTACTTATCGATCGCCCGCTTTACAGCAGCTATTTTTGTATCAGTGACGTCCGGAGATCTCGCAATATCTTCTTCGTGCCACAGGAGGAAATTGAACTGATGCAGGTCACAGACTTTGCCAGCAAGGCCATCTTCCGAATGCTGTGGCTCAACTTCGTGCCAATGAGCCACAAGTGTCTCAAGCACGGTATCAGTGGCAGAACCAATTTCAGGAAGTGCAAGTGATGGAAGAGCTGGTGATGAATCAGGCACAATAAAACTCCAAAGGGTGATAAGAAATAGTTTTTAAGCGGCACTTTTCAGAACGAGGCAAAGGTTTGAGCCACCAAAGCCGAATGAATTGCTTGCGGTCACATGAACTGGCGAGGAAATCGACTGATGTGGGACATGTCTGAGGAAACAGTTTTCATCAGGATCATCGAGGTTGATAGTTGGTGGGATCATGTTTCGTTCAATTGCAATAAGGCATGCAAGTGCTTCAAAAGCGGCGGCCGCACTAATGAGATGTCCGGACATGCTTTTCGTTGAACTGACAAATATGTCTGCGGCTGCATTTCCAAAGGCATTGCGAATGGCTCCTGCCTCAGCAGCATCACCTACCGGAGTACCAGCAGCATGAGCATTTATGTAATCAACATTTGCTGGTGAAAGATTGGCATCGGCAAGCGCTTCAGTGATTGCACGAGATGCTTGGACTGGATCACTGCATGGTGTGACCATATGTGACGCATCACTCGACATACCGACTCCGGCTAGTTCGCCATATATTTTGCATTGACGATCCTCTGCCGCACGCTGTCTTTCGAGTACGAAAAAGACACCGCCTTCGCCCATGACAAAACCATCACGATTCCGGTCAAATGGACGTGAAGCTTTTTGGGGATCGTCATCTCTTCGTGATAACGCTCGGAGATTGTGAAATGCAGCAAGTGCTGTTGGGCTGAGAACATCGCATCCCCCAACAACACAGGCATCTACCAGTCCGGTTGTGAGCCAGGTTTTCCCAAGGGCAAGAGCATATCCACTCGATGCACAGGCTGCAGCAACAGTTGTTGCGGGGCCATTCACGCCGAGCATGTGAGCAACTCGATGGACCAGTGATGGTTGACAGCTTGCCTCAAAAACATCATGGCCGCTCTCAAGAAAGTCACTTTCCCAATCTTTGAGTTGTTCTGCTCCAATGCCGGCAATGATTCCAACACGTTTCTTTTGTTCGAGACTATCGACTTTTGGATTGATGCCGGCGTCAGCGAGAGCATGTGCGGCAGGTCCTATCATGAACTGCTCGATCCGCGAAGATTTCTCGAATTGCTCAGTAGGTATGAGGCTATCGGTTTCTGTTGGTAGCAGTACTTTTTGTACGTTGGCAGCAGCATGTCTCTGGAGACGGTTAAACGTGCCAGCATCGTACCAATCAATACCGGACCGACCAGCTTGTAACGCATCACCAATCTCACTAAATGAATGCCCCAGTGGGGTCGAAGCACCGACTCCGGTAATGACAATACGAGAAGACTGCTCTGAACCCATTATGCAGCTTCCTTTTGGAGGATGAGTTCATTTGTTCTCGATGAAAGCCGATTCGATGACAGCGCTGAAATTTCGATTGCACACGTGTCTGTCATGGTAATCGTTGTGCAGTTCCCCTTCTCGAATTGTTCACAGAGTTCTTTCAGACGGCCATGTGCTGGGAGAGTATGAGGAGAGGGGGTGTTTTTTACCGAAGAAACTTGAATATGTGGGTGGGTGTTGTCGACGGGGCGAGCCATTTCAGGCTTGAGTACAAAAGTTATTCCTCGACAGATGGGATCGTTCGTGAGAATGCCTTCCGGGTCGAGACAGGGTTGCTGATCCCAGCCCGTGCAAACAAGCCATATGCGAGAAGATGGTGAAGTTTTTGCAAGCATGGGCGCAAGAGTCAGAGCCAGAAGAAAACCTTCAGCCGGTGCATGTGGGCCTCCACCAACACCAAAGTTGGGGCCATGCATGCCAAAGCCAACGCTTGCAGCAGATGCAACTGAGTGGAGAGAACACTGCGGAACAATATGTGGTGTAACTGCGACTGGTCCCTTATCTCGTAGACCAATCATAGTTCGTGCTGCAGATTGCTGACCTCCTAAACAGGTAGCTGCGATGACGGCGTCATTGCGAATGTCACGGCTATCTTGTGTACCATCTGCCATGGCTTGAATGATTGAATACATGCCGATGACGGTTTGCTCATCTGCGTGTCGAAGAAATCGTGGAGGGAGGGAGTGGCAGCCGTGTGAATGTTTCTCACGAGCGAGTGCGTCTATTTCAGAAGAATGAGCAGATGCCGTTGCGTACGACTCAACAAGACAAAGAGCAGAGAGATCAGCGGATGAAGACAGTGAATGATTCATGCCAATACATGCAAATGAAAAGGATTCGAGATTGACAGTTCAACACATATGCTGTGCTGCCATTGCCAGAACTTCTAAGCGGCGTTTTTCCCTTCCTTAAGAGCAATTTTATCTTCTAGCGTGTCGAGTATTTGTCCAACATTCTTGATCTCGTCTAATAGTTCAGTCTCAATCTGAATACCAAAGTGGCTCTCGATATGCAGAATGAGGCCTGCCATATCGAGTGAGTCGAGACCAAGACCTTCATTGAGGGTCGTAGAATCTTCAAGAGCGTCGTAAGTTTCGCCGGTTTCTTTTTCGAGAAGATCGAGAACAATTGCCGACAACTGCGTGCGTTCCATGATCAAGCAGATCCTTAGGGTACAGGGACTCAGTAATCGAGGGTTGGTGCGCAGGCACCGCCTCTCACGGAAGGCCAGAAGGTAGCGAATAACTCAGGTGGAGCGAAGGGCAAAATAGGGGCAATTCATGGAATAAAGAGACAGTCTCGCTGAAATAATAAGGTCCTGATCGTTCTCGTATCACTAGGAAGACTCGCTGAACAAAAGCCTTTTTCACACGTTTTTTGAGGAGAAATCAGCCTCATTCAAGATCGGCTAAGCGAAAGCGGCCCGCGATTATTTAATAGTTCGGTGTTGGCGCCCGAAATTCGTCAAGATTAATTGAACGGAACCACTCAATTGTCTTTGTGAGCCCCTCCTCTAAAAGCACCGTGGGTTCCCAAGATAGCTTTTGCTTTGCAAGTGTGATATCCGGCCGCCGTCGTACGGGATCATCTTTTGGAAGAGGTTTTTTGATTATCTTTGATTTTGAATCAGTAAGTTTGATGATTACTTCAGCAAGTTGAAGTATTGTGAATTCATGAGGATTACCAAGATTAACAGGTCCGATGAAGTCATCAGTTCCATTCATCATCTTTATGATGCCATGAACGAGATCATCTCGGTAACAAAAACTGCGTGTTTGTGATCCATCACCAAAGATAGTTATAGCGTCGTTGGTAATCGCTTGCCGAATGAAGTTTGAAACAACACGTCCATCGTACGGATGCATTCTTGGCCCATACGTATTGAAAATTCGTACAAGACGAATATTTACGTCATGCGCACGGTGGTAATCCATAAACAGAGTCTCAGCAGCACGCTTCCCTTCGTCATAACATGCTCTGATACCAATTGGATTGACTGAGCCTCGATAGCTTTCGGGCTGTGGATGGACTTCTGGATCTCCGTACACTTCACTTGTCGAGGCTTGGAGCACCTTCGATCGACACCTTTTTGCCATACCGAGGACATTCATCGCGCCAGACACAGAGGTCTTCATAGTTTTGATGGGATTGTACTGATAGTGGCCAGGGGCTGCAGGGCAGGCGAGGTTATAAATTTCATCAACTTCAAGCCAAAGTGGATGAACAATATCATGTCTCACAAGTTCAAAATTTGAGCAATCGAGTAGATGGGCAATATTCCTTTTCTGACTGGTGAAGAAGTTATCAACACAAATAACATCGTGACCAGTTTCAACAAGACATTCGCAAAGATGACTGCCAAGGAAACCAGCACCACCAGTAATAAGTATGCGTTTGAGATGAGGCATGAAAAACCAAAAAATGAAAAATTATAAGTAAGACCGTTCTGTGGCATGGATATTCATGGCACCCGATGATTGTTTTTGAAACGCGTATCAAACACAATGCCAACCTGGTGAAGAATGTTTTTGGCTGAAGAAGTCAGAATTTTGGTCTAATCGAATATTGGAAGGGAATTTCCTATGAATCAGTTGCCATCGGCGATGAATCGCCGCAGTGTTTTAACAACAGTTGCTGGAGCAGCAATTGCAGCTACGTCGGCGGGGGTGCGGGGTTCAGCGGCAGCTTCTCAAGGCCACATCAAACAATCAATTGTTTCCTGGTGCTTTGGTTCCATGGGTGAAAAGTGGAGTATGGAGAAGCAGTGTCAGGTTGCGAATGAACTTGGCTGTGTGTCTATCGAGCTTACAAAGCCAGATCATTGGCCAATGTTGAAGGAACATGGCCTCACATGCGCGATAGCGCCCAACGGCATGCCCGGTGCGCCGTATGTCAAGGGATTTAATAATCCAAAATATCAGGATGAAGTAATTGCACGCACAAGGCAGATGATTGACAGTTGTGCGGCAGCCGGCATTCCAGCAGTCATTGCCTTTACAGGGTTTAAGTGGCGTGATGCTGAAGATCCAACAAGTGGTGCTATGACTGATGAAGAAGCTTTCGATAATTGTGTCGCTGGGCTCAAGAAAATTGCTGGCCACGCAGAGAAACAAAATGTCACAATTTGTCTTGAGCACTTGAACACTCGTGATGATAGCCATCCCATGAAGGGGCATCCTGGCTATCAAGGCGATAACGTTGATGCTGTTGCCGATATGCTTCGGCGTGTGGGCTCTGATCGTGTGAAATTACTTTTTGATATCTATCATGTCCAAATTATGAACGGCGATGTTATCCGTCGAATCGAAGAGTGCAAAGATATTATTGGGCATGTGCACACGGCGGGAAATCCTGGACGAGGAGAACTGGATGAATCGCAGGAAATTAACTACCCGCCGATCATGCGGAAACTGCTTGCCATCGGTTATAAGGGATACGTGGGGCAGGAGTTCATACCAACGCGGGATCCATTTGTTGGCCTGCGGGAAGCGGTTATGTTGTGTGATGTTTCTGTTTAGGTAACTCAGTGTTCATGTTTTGAAGGAGAGGTTTTCATGACGATACGATTCTGGCAACGCAGCCGCCAGCAGACTGTATTGCGACTACTGTCTTTTATCGTTTGCATGGGAGTATTCTCTTTTTTGAGTGTTGAACAAGTGATGGCCGCTAGTCCATCTACCGAGAAAGAAAAGGTTGAGTATGAGGACGAAACTCCTCATTTGTCTCATGGACGCCATCTCCATCGGCATGGAGCCCCTCATAAGACAATGCAACCAAGTGCACAACGATTTTTTACCACTCGTTCAAGTGAGATCGTTCTGCCGCTACCTTCTGAAGAAGATGCATTTACGTTCGCCGTGTTTGGAGATCGGACCGGGGGGCAACCAGAAGGTGTTGATGTGCTGGCAGACGCTGTTCGAGATGTCAATCTCATTGAGCCTGATCTCGTTATGACAGTTGGTGATCTCATCAATGGGTATAACCGCACAGCCGAATGGCTTACTCAGATGCGTGAGTTCAAGGCAATTATGAACCGTTTGCTATGCCCCTGGTTTCCAGTTGCGGGAAATCATGATGTGTATTGGCGGCCACTCAATGATCCGGAGATGCCAAAGTTCCAGCACCAAGAACACTATGAGATGCATTTTGGCCCCCTGTGGTATTCATTTCAGCACAAGCAATGTGCATTCACAGTGATTTATTCAGATGAAGGAGATGAAGAAACTGGTGAAAAGAGTTTTTCGAAGCCACGCCTTCAGAAAATAAGTGATGAACAGCTTTCGTTTCTACGAAAAGCTCTCGCACGGGGAAAGGATTGCAAGCACCAATTTATCTTTCTTCACCATCCTCGATGGATTGGCGGAAATTACGGTGATGATTGGAAAAAACGTGTTCATCCTTTGCTTGTCGAGGCAGGTAATGTAACAGCAGTGTTTGCAGGTCACATCCACCATATGCGCAGTGATCCGAATGATGGAATTGAATACATCGCGCTCGCTACCGTTGGTGGCGGTCAAAAAGGAGTTGTTCCAGAAGCAGGTTATCTGCATCAGTATCACCTTGTTACTGTGCGGAAAGACCAGGTCGCTATGGCTGCATTTCCAGTAGGTCAGGCAATGGACGTGCGGGAAATTACCTCAAGTCTTCAGGAAGAGACGATTCAGTTGGCTCGGCTTCCAGTAACTTTTAAAGGAGGCATACAAGTTCCGTCAGCCACGCGTGAAAAGCCGAGCACAAGTCAGTTTTCTGTTTCATTTTCAAATCCAACAAGTCGTCCCGTTGAGTACACCGTTTCCCTTGAGAGTGTCGACAATCGTTGGCGGTTTACGCCGGATCATACTCACGGTGTCCTGAATGCAGGTAAGAGTTGTGAAGTGGATTTTCAGGCAGTGTATCGAGCAAACCAGTTTGAAAGATTGTCAGAAATGGTGCAGGTCACTCTTTCTCAAGACTACCTCGCACCCGCAACGCGTTACAGTATTCCAGAGGTGAAAAGGAACGTTCCATTACTTTTCAGTGATGAGGTATCTTCTCGGGGTGCCGTGAATCGTGCACTTGCACTTGATGGTAACGGTGACTGTGTATTGCTTGAATGGAATAAAGTACCTCTTCCGCAAGGACCCTTTACGGTCGAATGCTGGTTTAAGGCTCAAGAGTTTGCCGATCGGGTTGCTCTTCTTGCCAAAACAGAGCAGAGCGAATACGGCATCTTCGCATCCCGTGGTCAACTCGACGCGAGCGTTTTTCTAGGAAGTTCCTATAAAAATGTTCGACCTGATCTGAAACTCAAGACAGATCGGTGGTATCACGTTGCTATGGTCTACGAGGGAGACTCATTGACTTTATATGTCGACGGAAAGCCCGAAGGCCATCTTTCGACAAAGTCGTCGATGAAGCGAAAAGTGAACTGGCTACCATTCATCGTGGGTGCTGATCCAGATATTCGTGGTCGAGCGAATTCATTTTTCAATGGTGAGATTGATGAAATACGAATTTCAAAGGGTGCGCGATATCGCAAGCCTTTTGAACCAAAGCGACGACTGACATCCGATCAAGATACTGTGATTTTTCTTGACTGTGATCAAGTCGTTGGTCCATTTCTAATTGATCGAAGTCCACAGGGCCATTACTTTCGACTCACCGGAGACGCACATCTCACTGAAGTCAAAGAAGCAGTCAATCAATAGAAAGTGTCAGGTTCATTTAGGATGAGTGAGTACGATACGAATGTCGGCTACATTTGTTCCTGTTGGTCCAGTTTCAATAAGACCGCCAGCAGACTTGAGAAGTTCATGTGAATCGCATCGGGATAGTGCGTCTGCAATGCCATCGGGTTGGCTTCCGAGTGATTTTGCAACGTCTGAATCGATGAATCCGCCTGCAGCAGAGGTAGGCCCGTCTTCACCATCAGTGCCAAAACTGGCAATGAGCGTATCCGTTGGCCACTCGTGTCTTTGATGAACCAGAATGTCGTTGGCTGCAGCTACAACGGTATGTTGATTACGCCCGCCAACTCCATGTTTGAGAGGCACATGTACAATCGCCTCCCCACCTTCCAGTAAAGCCTGAGGGCAGTTCTTGGTATCGCTTAGGGATGCCATTGTACTGAGTGAAGTCGCGAGACGACTTCCCACCGTATTTGCTGTCTGCGAGAGCGTGTTTGTAGTGGTAGAAAAAATTTCATAGCCGAGTGTAGATGAAGCAACTGATGCAGCCTCGACTGCAAGTGCATTTGTTCCAAGAGTGAGGTGAGTCACTCGACAGCCTTTGGGAGTGACCCAGTCGCTAGAATGTGTTTGAGGATATGAGATAGCATCGTATTCCTTCACATACTCATACGCAGCTTCTGAAAGAAGTGCGCGATCATGTTGAGGGATGTTTGAATCAAGAAGAATCTTTTCAATGGCTGATGGTTCTACAATGCGTGGCATGCATGGACCGGACCCGATTACTTCCAATGAGTTATCAAGTACATCTGAAAGAACAAGCACAATAAGTCTGCCCGCGGTGCAGGACTTTGCGAGTCCCCCTGCTTTTACGTTACTTGTTATACCGCGTATCGCGTTCAAAGTTTGAATGTCGACACCGGAATGTGAAAGATTTTTCGTGAGATTCACTAACGACTGAAGAGAAATATGTGCTCGTGGTGATTCAAGTAGTGCTGAAGCTCCACCAGTGATCAGAACAAATGCAAGATCTTCCTGCTTGAGTGTGCTTAGTTGATGAAGCATCTCATGAGTCGCTTGAACAACAGCGTCAGTCGGCAGATTGTGTGCACGATCCCGTGTTTCCCGAAGTTCAATATGATCGAGTTGAACCCCACATCCTTCAGGCACACTCACCAGGCCGTGCACCTTATGCTTGTGAAGACGTTCTCTACCTAACAAGTGCTCCAAGCCAGCAGCAAATCCTGCAGCAGCTTTCCCACCACCGACAACACAGATTTTTCCAGTTCCCTTGAGTTCTATTGTTTGATTGATGCCTGCAGAGACAGGACTGCCATCAAACGTAAGTACATCTTTTGACGATTCGAGAGCAAGACGCTCTGTAAGAAGGCGATATGGGTCTGTGGCAGATGTGATGGCTGAAATAATCGATACGAGATGTTCTCGCTGGTGATAAAACGTATTCACAGTGGGAGATCCTATCTATGCAATGCATCTTGTTTCTTCTGTTCAGGACAGCCGTATCCGGTTTGTTGCCGGAGGAAACGAGAAACCGGAACAGGGGTGAGAACGTCAGGTAATCGAACATGAGGTATGGCTTAGTTCATGTATCACTATCTAAACTTTTCTTACGTTCTTTGTAAAATGGATCGAGAGGATAGCAGCCACTCACCATTCCTTTGCGAGCTGATGTTGTGCAGTCGCTGAACGTGCGACACACCTTCTTTCGAGACATGGTTCGCCCAGCGAGGACATCCGCTGGTAACTCAGGATAAGATAAGACCATGCGTCCAAGCCCAATAGAATCGACCCATTTACTCTGGACGACCTCCTGAGACACGTGCGGTAACCATTCTTGGAGATAGCTGTAACCGGAACCAACGAGAACAAGATTCGGATAGTGTCGTTTCAATTCTGCTGTGGCTTGAATCTGACGTGATACTCCCAACAAGGGGTTTTCAGGAGGCCCGTAGCCATCACTCGGAGGAAACAAAGCCGGACGTTGAATATGTGGGTTGTAATACGGGCTTCCGGCAGTGGTGCAGACCAATTCGATCCCTAGTGATTGCAAAAGGGAAAGGAACTTCATCGGTTCACAGAGATCGATTCCTACACCGGAAGAATCACCACCAAATAGTAGTCTGGGATCACCGTTTTTCTGCGGAATGCCGACTCTATCCGGGCCCGGCGTGAATGGAAAAAAGTCAAATACGCTGATTCGAACACCAATCTCGAGAGAGGATGCACGACTGCGGATACCCTCCACGATTTCTCGAAGGAACCGTGTGCGATTTTCAAATGAGCCTCCAAATTTGCCTGGCCGGTCAAAACTACTGAGTAGTTCGTGGCCGAGGTACCCGTGGCAGTGCTTAATGTCAACAAATTGAAAGCCCGCTTGCTCAGCAAGGCATGCCGCATTTACAAAATCCTCGATAAGGGCAGTTATTTCATCATCACTGAATAGTGCGGAATCGTCAGTAATACCACATCGGGAATCGAGCAACGCATTCCGCTGCGCTGTTCGTGGTTGCATACGATCATTGCAGTTTGGCTTTGCAAAGCGGCCCGCATGCGTTAGCTGTAATCCGATGACTAGATCTGCAGTGGTACCGAATTCAGTCTCATGGCTAGCGATGAGTTCTGCCCGTAGTGACTCAAGTTCTGACAGATTCTCACTGTTGATCACCATTTGGTTTGGATTTGCGCGGCCATCATGACGAACGGCCACCGCTTCTCCACCCCAGATCAGTTTGGCACCACTGCGACCAAAATTGCGCCACCGACGCCGCGTGAGTTCTGATGGCTTTCCGTCTGCCGTTCCATCCCATCCCTCCATTGGAAGAATACAGAATCTATTTCCGATTATAAAATCATGAACTTGAATCGATTGAGCGAGCGGTGAATCAGGACCACTCTCAACCAAGTCAGCACAAGGAAGTGTAAGTTGTAAATGGCTCAAATGACGCGTGAATGCTGCATGGGTCTTGAAACTGGCAATACGTGGAAAAGTCATTCGTTAGATTCCTCGAGAAGCTGCCGTAGATCGCTAGCAATGGCAGAGAGTACTTCAAGATCAGTTTTCGGACGCCGAGGCGAATTAGGATGAGTTGCACTGCTAGCGATTCTGTCTTGGATCTTTAGGAACATTGCCGCCGAGTGCTTGTAGGCAGGGACAGGATGACGAAATGCAAATGCCCCGAGGTATTGAAGTATGTCATTCAACCTAAAGAAACGCGGGTCACCTGCGGCCCACATGGCGTCACGTCGAGCGAACGCATCCGGGGCAAAAGCACTTAGACCAAGTAGATAGTCGCTTCCATACATGACCATGTCGATTGCCAAATCATTTCCTGTAAATACTTTGAACTCAGGGCGAACACGGTTTCGTAACGCGAGTCGACGCCACTCAGGTTGTCGACGAAGTGACGAATGTTTGGCACCGATTGCATTTGGGATTTGTATCAGTTGTTCATAGGTGTCGAGTGAGTAGATTCTTCCAAAAGGCGCAAAAGCTTCACCTAGTTCAAAAAAAAGAAATTGACCACAAGAAAGAGTGACTGATTCATATGCTGGGGCCACTTCATCTTCCTGCAGTTCACTCAAGCCAAAAGACTGAAAGAGAATCGGTGTTCCTGAAGCGGATTCAACCTCTTCGATACCATGCCGATACGCATCGACGTCGAACGTCTGCCCGGGTGAATCATCAACAAAGACACCAGCTACAAATTCAAGCCCAGATGTCACAGCATTGGTTCGTTGTAGAACTTCCAGTCGTGTGGCTTCGTCTATCAGGCTGGCATATCCGGTATCCATATTTACCGCAGGGATCAGGCCAGCAGCTACCGTGTGCTCAAGATTTTGCTCGAAACCAGTCCAATCAATCGAAGTATTATTGTTATAAGGAAGAAGAATTGCGGAGATGCCGGTGATTGCGCGACGCGGCCGTAAGAGTGTTTGGGGGAAGGATTCTTCTTCCTGCTGTGGCACTCGAGTGGTATTCATTGGCGGATCAATACGCGTTATTTTTTCTCAAAATATAATGTCTTCATTATATGATGTCATTATAAAACGCTAAGAATTGACGCAACTCATCGTTTAGGTGACCACAGATCTCAATTCAGTAGAAAAAGTATTCCTAGTGAATGCATGCAATGGCACAATGGAGTGATGCGGAATATCTTGTTCGACTGATTACGTCAATAAGAACATAAACGAACGCTCTGCCCAAAAAATAAGTGGTCACTTCACCCCGCTACTCTTCGGGAGGTTGTTTGAAAGACTGGTTTTTTGGATCAAACTGTGACAAGTCAATCCCATCCTTTGTTTCTTCCTCAAGCAGTTTGACTCGTAGTTCAAGTCGATCAATACGCCGCGACATGAGAGCTGGTGACTCAGCTTGTGGTTGCGGGCGTTTTGGTTTTGGAACAACTGGATAGCCCAGTTGCCGTTGCAAAGCAGCAAAAAGATAAAGTGGATCTTTGCCACGATTGGCCCAGGCAATGCGTCCTTCTTTTTCACCAAATAAAACCGCATTGTTTTTGGTGTCCGAATACTCCTCGTTCTGTGTGGCATCGTGCGTGTGAAACGAAGCGCGACCCTTCTGGCGTCGTAGAAGCTCGGCGCTTCGAATGTAAATTAGATCTGCGAGGTCTACTAAACCGACTTGGCGGGATACCATTGTGATCCAAGCGGTCCAATCGGCATTAAAGATGCCATCATTGGCCGTAGCGAGGAGTCCTCGCATGTAATCCAGCCGATTTCGTGAAAGACATTCGAACCGATAGAGAAACAGTCCTTCAGGAGTCCCTCCTTCTCCGAGATAGCGTGCTTCACGTTCCAGTATTACCAGCGCAGTACGAAGATCAAATCGTCCTTCCTCGTCTTCAGCTTCGGTCATGACAAAGGTTTGAAATGCTGTGAAATAATGGTTGAGTTGACGCATTGCAGGTGCAATTGTTCCAGTAAGTTTTAAATCACTCACTAGATAATCAATAGCGAGAGGCAGCTTTGTTGTTGCCAGTATTTCGTGTCCCAAACTTTTAAGTGCTTCTTGCGTTGCAACACCGTCGAGCATCCGTTCGCCAAGCGTTCGGAACAGGTAGGACTGCTCGATATACTCTTCCCGTGCAAGCATGGTATGGTCCATTTTTTTTGTAGGTGATTTAGGGCAGACTTGACGCTTGAACGATCTATAATCGAATAGTTAGATCGGTGTAACACAGGGAGCGTGGATGATTCATCCACTCAAGAGAACATATGTCCGACCAGTTTAGTTCAATAGATGCTGCCATCAGAGCTTTTCGAGAAGGAAAGATCGTGATTGTGGTGGATGCTGAAGATCGCGAAAATGAGGGGGACTTTATCTGTGCCGCCGAGGATGCGACACCCGAGGCCATTAACTTCATGATTACCCATGGTCGGGGTCAGGTATGTATGTCGGTTTTACCAGATGTTGCGCGTCGGCTTGAATTACCCATGATGGTGGAGTCGAACTCCACTCCACTTGGTACTGCATTCACTATACCTGTTGATCATGTGTCTGCACGCACCGGCATCACTGCGGCAGAGCGGGCCGTAGCTGTTTCTTCCATTCTCAATCCTGAAAGCAGTCCTCAGGACTTTGTTCGTCCCGGACACCTGTTCCCCTTGATTGCCAAAGAGGGTGGGATTCTCAGACGTGCAGGACACACCGAGGCGACGATTGATCTGGCACGTCTTTCTGGAAAAGAGCCATCCGGTGTCCTTTGCGAAATTCTTGACACGGATGGGAATCGAGCAGATCGCAACGCGCTGCAAGCACTGGCTAAGAAACACGGCCTGGAAATTATTTCAATCGAAGAATTGATTCGATATCGACGAACCAGGGAAAAATTGGTGGAGCGAGTTGCCGAAGCGGAACTTCCAACAAAGTGGGGGAATTTTCGGATTATGGCGTACAACGTTCGCTATGAGTCTCAGCAGCCAATTGTGTTCACTATGGGCGATCTTGAGTCAGCGGACGCGCCACTCGTTCGACTTCATTCGTCATGCTTCACGGGTGACTTAATTGATAGTTTGCGATGTGACTGTGGTGATCAACTTCATATGGCCTTGAAAATGATTAGTGCTGAAGGAGTGGGTGCGGTTGTATATCTTCCACAGGAAGGTCGTGGAATAGGTCTGGTTGAAAAAATTCGTGCTTATGGTCTGCAAGATGAGGGGCTTGATACAGTTGAAGCAAATCATGCTCTAGGGTTTCCGGCAGACTCTCGTGATTACGGGATAGGTATTCAGTTGCTCAAAGATATCGGGCTGTCGAAAGTTCGGCTTTTAACGAATAACCCAAAAAAGACGGACGCCTTTATTTATGGTGGATTCGACCTCAAAGTTGTTGATCAAGTGCCGATCCAGCCCCCATCAAATCAATACAATGAGCGATACCTCGCCACAAAACGTGAGAAACTAGGTCATAACCTGCCCGGGCGGTGAATAGCTTGAGTGGACGTTGACCCACCCTCGCTTTCCCCCGTAGCATCGTTACTTCAGACAAGACGAATCTTAGGCAAAGGTTCCGTAAGGAGAAGTCGGATGCAAGAAGTGGTTGGCTGTGAATCCACCGTGTCACGAGGCAATATATTCCTGGTGATATATTGTTACCTTCTACTGTGCTTTGTTTGCGTTGGTTGTGGTGGTTCGAAGTCAGTTCAGCAGACGCCGCCCTCAGAATTAACAGCATCAGCGGAAGCGAGAAAAGAACCGCTGCCTGTGACTGAGCCGCGGCCGTTAGATCCTTTTGATGTGCCAAAACTTTCTGATCTTGATAAAGAGGCCAGCTGGATTGATCGGACGGTTCGTGATGGCCTTGTTCTTTTACGTGACTCGCAGTCGAAAGAAAAAGAGCTTGGTCCAGTAGAAAGTGCACTCGCAATTTCTAACAACTCGCCGGAGTCAAATGATTTAATTCTCTCCGCCCTCGGTAGGCTTCCAGCAGATGGTGAAGCAGACTATTCAGCTCGTATCGATCGCCATGTTGGTGGTGACCTTGGTAGCACAAACCCAATTATGATCAGTACGTCTGCCGAGTTTGACATTCTTGGGCTTACAGGATTTGGTTTGTTTTCATTCGGTCGCGATCTTGAGCCATTCGCTACCAGCGAAACGGTACGGACATGGCAGACAAGTACAGACAGAATGCTTGATAAGGTGGTTCTTCGTGACGATCTTGTCTGGAGTGACGGTCAGCCAATTACAGCTCACGACATTGCTTTTACTTTCAAGGTCATCATGGATCCACGAGTGCCGGTCCCTGCTGTTCGTAGTGGTACCGACCAGCTTCGCTGGGTTGAGGCGTACGATGACCAAACCCTTGTTTTCTTCCACAAAGAAGCGCTTGCCACAAATGTATGGAACATTAATTTTCCAGTGCTTCCAAAGCACATTTATGAAAAGACATGGGAGGACGACCCGACTTTAAAAGACTCTGCTGAGCATGTTCAATTAGAGCAATCACCAGTTTGTGGTGGGCCTTATGAAATTGTTGAGAGGAAACGAGGGCAGCAGATCGTCTTACGGCGTCGGAAGAACTGGTCATCCGTTCAGGGCAAGCAGGTTCGCGAGCGACCATATTTCGAAGAAGTACGTTTTCGGATTATCGAAGATCCCAACACAACACTTTTGGCACTCAAAAAAGGTGAGATTCACGAGATGATCTTACAGCCTGAACAGTGGACTACGCAGACTGTCGGAAGAGATTTTTATGAACGTAATACAAAAGCAACAGCTCCAGAGTGGGTGAGCTTTCATTTCGGTTGGAATATAGAAACAATATTTTTCCGTGATCGACGTGTGCGACGAGCAATGAGTTACGCCTTTGATCATGATGAGATGCTCGAGGAGCTTTGCTACAGCCTCTACGATCCTTGCGCAGGAATTTTCTATCCAGGTGCATGGATGGCATCGACAAAAAAACTTGACCCCTATAAGCAAGACCTTGATAAAGCAGAGGCCTTGCTGGATGAGGCTGGCTGGATTGATAGAGATAATGATGGAGTTCGTGACAAAGAGATTGATGGACGAATAGTCCCATTTGAATTTTCAATCATTGTGAATCAACAGCCATTACGAATTGCAATATGCACTTTGTTGAAAGAGAACCTCGATCAGATTGGTATCCGACTGAATGTCCGACCGGTGGAGTCAACCGTGTTACAAGATCTCACTCTGAACCGTAAATTTCAGGCATACCTTGGTGGTTGGGGTTCGGGAACGGATCCGGATACTTCTGAAAATCTTTGGAAGACTGGAGCAATGAGAAATTTCTGTAATTATTCAAATCCAGAAGTCGATCGTCTCTACGCCGAAGGGAGACAGGAGTTTGACCGGAGCAAGCGAGCAGAAAAGTATGGACGGATTCAGGAAATTCTTTATGACGATCAACCGTACACATGGTTGTACTGGCGAAATAGCTTCTATGGCTTCTCAAAAGACGTCCGCGGGTATGTTTTTTCACCACGTGGGCCGTACCACTACTCACCAGGGTTTGGCAGCCTGTGGAAGCCACAGCAGGAGTAAGTGATGGTTGCTTACTTACTACGAAGAGTGTTGCTCGGTCTTGTGACACTCGTCGTTATTACTCTCATGGTGTATGGTTTGGCGAGGTCAATGCCTGGCAATCCGTTGACTGTGCAGCTTGGTGAAAGTGATCCGAGTAGGAAGCTTAACCCTGAAGATCAACAGAGGATGCTTGAGATCTATGGGCTCGATAAGCCTTGGCCCGTCGGATATGCGCAATGGATTAGTAAAGTCATTCAGGGAGATTTGGGTAGATCAATAACGCGAAAGCAACCGGTGACGCAACTCATTGGTGAACGGATCGGACCAACAGTCCTGATTTCAGGAACAGCACTTTTTTTAACATGGTTTTTGGCGATACCATTGGGTCTCTATGCATCAGCCAGGGGTGGTCGAATTGATGAGCGTTTTACAGGGCTGGTTCTCTACGCTCTATATTCTTTTCCAACATTTGTCGCTGCACTTTTTCTTCAGATCATCTTTGCAGTCTGGTTGCGGGATACACGTTGGGAGTTGCCTCTTTTTGGCATGAGTGACTTGTCGAGCGACGCCCCTTTTTTTGCTCGTTGTGCAGATGTTGCATGGCATGCAATTCTGCCGATAACCTGCCAGACGTACGTTGTTCTTGCGTATAATAGCCGGTTTATCAAAGCAAATCTTGAAGAAGTAGTACGACAAGATTTTATTCGTACGGCTCGTGCGAAAGGCGCCGGACCTTGGAGAGTTCTGGTACATCATGCCTTTCGAAACACGCTTATACCGCTTGTCACCCTTCTTGGGCTGTCCCTTCCAGCACTCGTAGGTGGATCTGTCATCATTGAGCAGATTTTCACATGGCCAGGCATGGGGCGACTTTTCTTTGAAAGTATACGGGAACGTGATTATCCAACCATCATGGGTCTTACATTGATGTTCAGTGTACTCACGCTTGCAGGCCAGTTACTTGCAGATCTTCTCTACAGCATTGTCGATCCTCGAGTGAATGTCGAGTAAATGAGTCAAGAAAAAATCAGAGTGACTGAAGAGATAGATGCCGCAAAGCCATCACGAGGTTTTTGGTCTGATGCATGGCAACGATACCGTCGTAGACCAATCGGAATGCTGGCTCTTGGTTTTGTTTTGTTTCTGACAATTGTAGCTCTCTTTGCGCCTGCAATCGCAGGAACAAAACCAGTGATCTGCAGTTATAAGGGCGACCTCTATTTTCCATGTCTTGGATACTTCAATCGCAGTTGGGAATCCCCAATATTTACGAAAGACAAATTTCGTGGAACATACCCCAAGAACTTGAAACAGAAAGATCCTGAGAGTTGGGCGGTTTGGCCACTCGTATTTCAGGATCCATACCGCCGCGTTCGAGAGAATGAATGGCCGGGTCGTCGCGAGAACCCCTCTCGGGATGAAGGACATCCAAACCGACTGAATCTATTTGGTACAGATCAATACGGTGTCGATATTTTTGCAAAAATGGTTCACGGTACCACCATTGCATTGCTCGTCGGATTTGTCTCTATGGGTCTGGCTGGTTCTATTGGCGTCCTGGTCGGAGCATTGGGTGGCTATTTCGGTGGTTGGGTCGACATGATAACGAGTCGCCTTACCGAGATTGTGATGTGCATTCCGACATTGGTAATAATATTGGCTCTCATTGCTGTTGTTGAGAAGCCGACTATCTGGAAGACCATGGCAATTATTGGTGCAACCGGTTGGACAGGAATTGCTCGGCTGACACGTGCAGAGTTTCTGAGGCTTCGGCAAACAGAATTCGTGATGGCGGCTCGCGCAACAGGAGCGGGCTCACTGCGAATTATGTTTCGACATATCTTGCCTAATGCCTTAGCGCCTGTTTTAGTACCAATAACATTTGGAATTGCCTCAGCTATTTTAGTCGAGGGTTCATTATCATTTCTAGGATTTGGACCACCACCACCGACGGCGAGCTGGGGTTCAGTTCTGAACAGCGCCCGCAGCAATCTTCAGCTTTGGTGGCTTGTTGTTTTTCCGGGTGTGGGAATATTTCTGACTGTGCTGGCCTACAACCTGGTTGGTGAAGGGCTCCAGGAAGCAACGGATCCAAGGTTGCGTGAGGCAAAAAAATAATGGCAGCCCCGCTACTTGAAATAAAAGATTTGGTCACAGTCTTTCATACATCGGAGGGCAGGCTTCCTGCTGTTGACGGGGTCTCTTTATCAATAGAGCGAGGACGGACGCTTGGCTTAGTGGGTGAAAGTGGTTGTGGTAAAAGCGTGACAGCCATGTCGACGTTACGGCTTGTCTCGTCGCCTGGTCGAATTGAGTCAGGATCAATTACGTTCACTACAGAGGACGAGAGCATTGATTTAGTAACCGCGTCTGAAAAACAATTGAGAAAAGTACGAGGTGGGCGCATCGGCATGATTTTTCAAGAGCCTATGACCAGCCTCAATCCAGTTTTTACAATCGGAAACCAGATTGCTGAAGTGGTCCAGTTGCATCGCAAAGTGAGTCGTTCCGAGGCACGGTCACGGGCCCTTGAGATGCTGCAACTCGTTCGTGTTGCTGACCCTCAGCAACGGCTTGATGAATATCCTCACCAGTTGTCTGGGGGCATGCGACAACGAGTAATGATTGCAATTGCTCTGGCGTGTGAACCAGATCTGATCATTGCTGATGAGCCAACAACGGCACTGGATGTAACAATTCAAGCACAGATCCTCGAACTTCTTGATGACTTGCGGTCACGTCTCGGTACAGCGATTTTACTGATAACTCATGACCTTGGTGTTGTTGCCGAAACATGTGATGACGTTGCAGTGATGTACGCTGGCCGGATTGTTGAGCAGGCATCAGCCGTTGAACTCTTTAGCCGCCCGCTTCATCCTTACACAATAGGCCTCCTTCGAGCCCGGCCAAACGTTGATGCCCGAGACCGATCACCATTGGCAACAATTCCTGGAATGGTTCCGCCACCGCAAGACTTTCCTTCAGGTTGTCGATTTCATCCACGTTGCAGCCATGCAAGGGAACCCCAATGTAATTTAGATCCGCCAGCACTACGGGAAGTTAGTCCGGGACATTTTGTTCGCTGTCACTTTGCTGAGGAGATCAATTCGTGAGTGAACAACATCCTGTGACCGATCCAGCATTACTTCAGGTGAAGGATTTAGAAACACACTTTCCAATTAAGAAGGGATTGTTGCGTCGTCAGGTGGGTTCAGTAAAGGCAGTAGATGGAGTGACATTTGATATTCCCAGAGGTAAAACACTTGGCCTTGTTGGTGAAAGTGGCTGTGGAAAGACCACCGTTGGCCGAAGTCTTCTGCGGCTTGTAGAGCCAACCAATGGTGAAGTTCTGTTTGATGATCATTCAGTTAGGAAAGAAAATGCACGTGGTTTACGATCCCTGCGTCGTCGCATGCAGATTGTCTTTCAAGATCCGTACGGCTCACTTAACCCTCGGATGAAGATACGTTCAATTCTTGAAGAGGGGCTTATTCTTCATAAAATGGGTGAGGAAAGTGCTCGATTAGAGCAAATGAAACAAGCTCTTGAGCGCACAGGGCTATCTCCTGCTGTTCTTGAGCGATACCCGCATGAGTTTTCAGGCGGTCAGCGGCAACGAATAGCTATAGCTCGTGCGCTTGTGCTTAAACCCGAATTTCTTGTTCTTGATGAACCTGTCTCAGCTCTGGATGTTTCAATTCAGGCGCAGGTTATAAACCTGCTGAAAGAGCTCAAACAGGAACTTGGTTTGACCTATCTTTTTATCTCTCATGACCTTTCTGTTGTGGAGTATCTGGCTGATAATGTTGCGGTTATGTACCTTGGCCAGATTGTCGAGTCTGCAGAAGTGGGTCAGCTCTGTCAGCAACCACTTCATCCATATACGCTCGCACTATTTTCAGCAGTTCCCAGCGTTGAAGTGAAGAACCGTCGGCAGAGAATCGTACTTACCGGAGATGTGCCAAGTCCTTCGAGGCCCCCAGCAGGCTGCCGGTTTCATCCGCGATGCCCTCTGGCAGAAACGGTCTGCCGCGAGGTCGAGCCCCCCCAGGTCGACCTCGCAGGCCACCGCTTTCACTGCCATGTTGCCAGCCGGGAACTGGAACGCTGCGGTGGTGATGCAGCAAAAACCTCTGCGGAAATGCAGGCCGCGATTACCGCTGCGACTTCCGACTCGACCGAGCCATATTCTGCCGTCTAACAAAGAAAGTTTTTGGATCATCAATAACCCAAGGCGTGCTCCATGTCTTGCCATCATCCTGACTACAAACGTTGTAAAAAAATGTTTTCACCCACTCCGTACGATAACCGTACGGATTTTGAGTTGTAAGGTGGTCATTCATCGTCAGATCATCAACGCCTTGACTAGCAAAGTAATGAACTTTTCCATCACGTGAAAAACTCATTCCAAGCGTCCACCAGCCGAGTTCCGTTTCTGAAATCGTTGGTCCACGCATGCCCCGGCCGCGACGATCACCTCGTACGCGTAAATACGCAGAATCACTTTTCTCTTTACCGTCACCCGGTTCAAAACAAATAAACATGCCAGGCCAGTATTCTTCAACTCCGAAATCACCACGATCAGGGTGTTCTTTTCCGGTGATGATAGCGTGTGTTGTGCAGCCACAGCGAAAACCAAACGACGCTCCATTGCGTCGTTCCCATTGTGCGAAGGGTGGCAAGTAGACACGAGTCACTACGCTAGGATTGTCAGCAACAGAAAGGCCACGTCCAGCGGCTTTCGACATGTTGAAAATGAGGTCATCCTGCATCATTCGATAGGTGAGTCGTCCAGGAATTCCAGCTCGTAATGTTGCAATAAGCAAGCCATGCTCACTACCTTCCAATCCGGGCGCAGGAAGTTCAACCCGCTTGACAACGTCTGGCGTGCCTCGCTTCGGTCCCTCGAACCACAGTCCGTTGTTGCTCTTGCCGAGAGGGCTTCGCATACGCTTGTCTTGTTCTCGTGAGCTTTTGGGATGGCGGTGATACCATTTCCAGTTCTCATCTTCAAAAGTATCAATGCCATTTTTTATAAGCCCACCCGTTCCTGGAATGAGAACCGGCTTCTTGGCTACAACAGGCTTTGCTGGAGTACTAGCTACCATTTTGGACTGTTCTCCGGCCGCAGGCGGAGCGGTCTCTTCAGATGCCTGTGTTCCTGAAGAAAAAACAAGTGAGTATCCAGTGACGATCAGGGTAAGAAAGACACGGTTAAATAAGTGTGTCATGCAGATATTCCTTTGAACGGCGACTTCGAGGGCAGAAAAATTGACTGTGACGAAAAAAGGAATCGTCCGGTGTCTCTCGATATATGTCGTAAACCTTCATCAGGCGGCACGCTTATCCACATTTGCCTGTGTAATGTCTCCGCCGGATTCTACGCTGTGGGCGTGTTCTCTTTAGATTACCCAGACTAAAAGATCGCGATGTCTCATGATTATCGGAGGCGACAGGTCTGGTGTCACACCGACAAAAACGTCACAAACCTCCGATACATTGAGCTAAGAATTGGACGGCTCATAAACTTTTCAAGTCATGGGGTAAGGTGTGATTTTTAGTTCGCGTCGAAAGCCTGGAGAGAAAGTTCGTACAGTTGTTTTATGTGCATTGTTTACAGGAGTCGAAACAGCTTTCCTCGCCTGTGGAGCCCTCGGAAACACGCCAAGCTTTGGTGAGGACCAAGTGCCTGTTCAGGGCCATCGCTCCTATCACCAACGTCCTGGTGTGCCGGTAGAGCCAGTCGACCGAAAGACATTATTGGAACCATTTGGAGCCGAACTCTCCCGCGTACCAGAAGTTGTTCGGCATCAACTTGTACTGAATCACAATGAAGGTCTCGCTGTTGATAGTGTCAAGCAAGATTCCCAAGCAGACCGTATCGGCTTAAAGCCACATGACATACTTGTTCAATTCGACGAACAATACCTCCTTCTGCCAGAACAGTTTTCTTTGCTCCTGCAATCATACGTGCGCCAAAGACAAGGCACGAATAATAAGGGTGCAAAAGTTATATTTATTCGTTCTGGAGAACGTAGGGTGATACTGCTTTCACGGGATTATCAAAAGCAAGTACCGGAATCGCAACTCAATGGATCGGCGATGAGGAATGCAGACAGTCGCTCTCAACGCATGAATGAAACAAGTGAAACACAACCACTTCAAGTAAGTAGGAGTGCAAGTCCTTCAAGGGGCATGACGAATTGGAATGCAACTTCGGAGCCCGTTGTGCTTTTAAGAGAAGACGCAGATTATATAATTCGTTTGACGCAAGGTAAGGAGACTCGATTGCAAGTACATTCGTTGGACGAAAAATGTATTTTTGACGAACTGCTCATTTCTCAGGAGCCCCTCTTAGCTATACCAGAGAGTATTCGAGATCGAGTCAATACAATGTTGCACGTTCTTGAATCACACGCCAAGGTGATTCATGAGAATACGAAAAGATCAGATTTTACTGAGGATCGTACAGCACGCTTACCAACGGTAGATCTAATTGAGAAGCAGCCAGCCTTGCGACCTTGAGAATATCTTGTGTGCCAATCACGGCGAGAGCCGTTGCAAGAAAATCGAGTGCCTCTTTAAGAATTTCATCAAGTTCGTCAGAGGAGTTTTCAGAAAAGACAAAAACTCGGTAAGAGATATTCAAAGTCCGCAATGCGGTCTCCCAAGAAGGAGCAAGTTCGCTGACGGTTCTGCTTGATGCGACAATAAGCAATGGGCCACGAATTTGCAGAGCTGTGCATTGTTCAGCGAGTGCATTTGAGTCAGAGCGTGGCATGAGAACGTATGGTGTCTATTCCACGGTAGGTAGGGAAATGAAGGCACATATTCCTAAGTTATCTCCAATGAAGGCAGGGAGTCGCTACTTCATTAAAGAATCCGGAGTTAACGCACTCTCAATGGGACGGGCAGTGCGGAGAAAATCAGCTTCAGGAATTAATGCACAGTTGTTTCCAGATATGTGCTCGAGAGTCAATTCATCTTCCCCAGCGCGCTGGAGCAAATATTGAGTAGGACTTTCATTACCACTGCCATCAGAAAGCGACTGAAGTAACCAGGCATTTCCATTACGTTGCCAAGCAAAGTGAGCAGTATGCCCATCTGAGCGAAAGAGCCATGAGCAAATTTGTCCTTGCTGAGGATCCCATCCAATGTATTCCGTGGTAGTCAAACGATCACCCACTTTTTTGGAGGCTTCCTCATTGGGTAGAAGGGCTGGTATTCCCAACGCGAGTCGCTCTTCAGCACCACGTGGCTCAAGCTCTTGTGTGATGAGATACCGGCGAATTAAAAAAGTACCCTCTTCATTCCACTCGCACTGAAGGCTTGCTGTGATGCCATCACTAATATCTTCCCAGAAACCTCGCAACCAATTGAGCTGTTCGAGCCGGTCATGGATAGTTGATTCGGCAGATGCTGCAGATTCACGAACAGATTCCATGAGCCAGCGGTTTTCGTGTCGAACGAGTACTGCAGAAAAACGACTTCGGCGAGTTTCTTGGTCGGTGAGAGACATTTGTGAGATTCCATCGACGACAACAACATCATCACGAATTGGACGAATCGAATCGAGTTGGAAATCAATCTGAGCAGTTTCATCACGTGCAAAGAGTTGACCAAACACGTGCTCGACAGCAGGTTGTCCGACAATGCGATTTCCAGTGTCAAGATCAAGGTTCTCACCATCCTTCACCCAGTGAGCTGCCAATGCGATGGCATCATGACGATTAAAGGCATCAAGGTAATTGGTAAAGGTGTTTCGTATGTCGGTGGAAACGTTCGCGGTTACCGAATTCTTGATTTTTTTCAGGTTTCGGAATGAATGTTCCTGTGGGAGCACTGCTGGTATTTCAGCAGAGACTGGAAGGATGCCGTTTTTTTCAAAAACTTTTGTGAACCCATGATTATTAAGTTCTGCCACACGAAAAGGCAGAGCAGGCTTTATCACAACTGGAATTGGTCGAGTGGCTCGATATGTCGTGTTGGTCTCGTCTGGTGTTGTCGAGTCAGCATAAGGCAGTGACTGGCTAACTGGCTGGTTCACAGAAGGGCTGCAACCGATCAGCAAGCTAGAAGCTGCAAGCAGATATGCGAGGTTCCCTTGTCGCCAAAACCCTTCTGTTTCACTGAAAGCGCGGCTCATAAAACCCTCCTTGTACTTGGAGTCACTCATGGATTCACGAAGACTCAATACCTGTAATTCTCAGACGGTAACACCGTACGCCTAGTGTATCCCGTGCGGTCATAATTTGCCCAATAATAAAGAGCAGAGTGATTTAGTTCCGGCCCGCTGTTATGCTCGGGAAGTCATCTGTTCGGAAGGGTGTGAGCGGTAATCCGGCAGCAGAATACATATTGCAGACCGGGTTATCAGCCCATGCATAACGAACGGCTACCGGATTGGAAACCGTTTCACCCCAGACCTCTATCCGTCCATCAGCGAGTATTCGAGCCTGTGCGTCTACGAATGTCTTGCTGGAATCAGCAATGGTAAAACCGACGGGTTCACGAACGTCAAAAGGTCTCCACCCACTCGCCTTTTGTTCCACATGTGCAAAGGCAAGGGTTAGACGGTTGCCGTTTTGTTGCATCGATTGAAACTGGGGGCTTCGGCACGGAATCCCAGGTATGTTGTATGTTTCAGCAAGTGCCAAGCGTGCTAATCGTTTTGCAACATCGACTTTATTTCTTGGATGAATGTCTTTTCCTTCACCGAGATCGATGATTACGGCTTCACCAGTATTGTCTAGCTTTTTAAGTGTCATTGTCTGGGCTTCACGAAGCTCAGCCCACTCACTTTCAGCAGGCTCAGGCTTCTCGTCTCTGAAATCGGCAAGCTGGACCCAATAAAATGGGAAGTCGCCAAGCCCCCATTCGTTCCGCCATGAGTCAATCATGAATGGGAAAAGCTCACGGTACTGAACAGCGCGGCTTGCATTGGACTCACCCTGATACCAAATGGTACCTTTCATGCCGTAGCCAATAGTCGGCGCAAGTACGCCACAGTAGATATTTCCTGGTCGAGAGTTCCCGGTAAGCAACAAATCTGGATGTCGAGGACGTCTTGGAGGCGATTTTTTTTCAGCCTTTGCTTTTTCAGCAGCTTGTTTCCAAAGGCTCATTCTCTTGTCATAAACCTTCAGAGCTTCAGGCATTTCGGACTCGGTTTTGACCCATCGGTCAAGTAATGGCTTGAACCTGTCGTCAGACGACAATAGGTCCCTATCAATCCAGGCCTCACAAGCACTCCCACCCCACGCGTTATCGATGAGCCCAACCGGAACATGAAGTATCTGGTGGAGTTGACGTCCGAAGAAGAATCCAACTGCAGAAAAATCACCAACATTTTCAGGAGAGCAAACGGCCCATTCGCCTTTAAAGTTCCATTGAGGCTCTTGCGTACCCACCTGAGGAACAGAAATGAGTCGAATCTGTCCTACGTCTGCGGTCGCTATCGCGAGGTCAGCGTCAGTGGCCTGTCGAACAGGCCACTGCATATTCGATTGCCCAGAGCAGACCCAGACCTCTCCAATAAGGACATCTTCAAATGTCTGGGTATTGTTTCCCTCGACAGTCAGGGTGTGAGGGCCGCCGTATTCCACAATGGCGTCGAGTTGTACTGACCAGGACCCATCTTTTTCAGCAACTGTGGCGTGACTCTGACCAGCTATGGAAACAGAAATCTTTTCACCAGGATCGGCCTTGCCCCAAATCTTATTCTGAATGCCTTGTTGCAAAACCATGTGATCGCCAAACAAATTGTTCAGCGACACATTCGCGAGGAGGGTTGTTGGTGTAAGAAGGAACAAGAGTGAGAAACTAGCAATACAACGCAGGCTCATAGTAATTAGTTCTGAAGTGAGTAGAGGTGTTGACCACCAGGGAAGGAATACGAATAAATGTCAATAGTTTAGAAATGTTACGAACTGAGTATGGACAATAAAATGGCTTATCTGAATCAAATTGAATAGTAACGAACTGCAGAATAGGCACTAGATGTTGCGAGTTTATTGCCTCACGTAGAATACGATCTTTGTGAGGCAACTACACGCGTCCCTGAATGTAGTTCTCAGCTTCTTGAAGAGCTAATTGACAATATCCAGCTTTATAGGCATTGAGATCTCCAATTGAGATAAGGCCTGCGATGTGTTGATCACTTTCAAGAACTGGGAGGTGACGAATTCGTTCAACCCTCATCAATTCAGCGATCTCATCAAGCTGGGTGTCAATCGTACACGTGATAATGTCTTGGGTCATTACAGTACCGACACTGGTGAGTTCTGGCTGTCTTCCTGCTGCCACGATTCGGCGGAGGACATCTCTCTCAGTAAAAATACCAACAAGTTCATCGCCTGTATGTGATGTTTGAACAACCAACAAGGCACCAATATGCTCAGCATTCATCAGGCGAGTTGCGTCGAAAACAGTCGTGTCCGGTGAAACACTCAAAACACGGCAGCCACTTTTGGAAGCTAAAAGGTGTGAAACGGTAGCCATCGGTCCTCCCCGTATGAATCAATGATGGGAACGTGTCAGAAAAATATCCCCGATCGATCCCCGGCCTTGTCCCCGTAATCTTTTAACTATACGAAAATTTCAGTCACGAAGTGTACTTCTGGGTTGGACCAGCATCAGAGTTCCCTGTCTAAAAACGTTAAAAACGCGGGTTTTCCTGCTTTTGTGGTCCACTTTATTGTGAAATTTTAGAGGACATCTTGTTTCCATAGGTTGTTGCAATCGACATCGCCACATTCCGCAAAACCAAACTTTCACAGTATTCAGAAGCAAAAAAAGTGACAGAAATTGAAAAAAATGCGATCTCACGCTTGCGTGGCCGGAAAGTCTACTTAATCTAGCTATCTTGACAGGTGATCGTGCGTATTCGGTCTCTTTTGTCGAAGTCTGTCACCGGGATTTTCTTCGTTTGGCAGGCGGTCCATTTTTTTCAAGTTCCAAACGTTTGATTTTCCCCTGAATTATGGAGGCCTTCGTGTTCCGCAAAGTTGTGACATGTATGTTGCCAGCTATTGCAATCCTCGCGACGTGTTCTATTGCGTCAGCTGATTGTGAAGACTGCAACAAGACTGATAGCTGTGGCACCAAAACTGTGTGCCAACGGCAGTATGTGACAGAAATGAAAACTGTGACATGCACCGAG
>WLWE01000082.1_pt1 | contig 74454 bp, 59 predicted proteins | sample 6718301 | NCBI WGS metagenome assembly WLWE01 (sample SAMN12718691, study PRJNA515312) | sponge metagenome | isolation source: marine sponge | host: Mycale hentscheli | place: New Zealand: South Island, Marlborough, Capsize Point | collected 2003-05-01
GCACCTTGTTCACCATTGGCTCCTTGTGCTCCTGTTGCACCTTGTTTTCCAACTGCACCTTGATTACCTACAGCACCGGTTGCACCTTGTTTCCCTACAGCACCTTGAGAACCAGTTGCACCTTGTTTTCCAACTGCACCTTGATTACCAACTGCTCCAGTTGCTCCTTGTTTCCCTACAGCACCTTGATTACCTGTAGCACCTTGATTACCTACGGCACCCTGAGTTCCAGTTGCACCTTGTTTCCCTACGGCACCCTGAGTTCCTGTAGCTCCTTGTTTACCTACAGCTCCTTGATTACCTATAGCACCGGTTGCACCTTGTTTCCCTACAGCACCTTGATTACCTGTAGCGCCTTGATTACCTACAGCTCCTTGTGTTCCTGTTGCACCCTGTTTACCTATTGCTCCTTGATTACCTATAGCACCAGTTGCTCCTTGAGAACCAGTTGCACCCTGTTCACCAACGGCACCTTGATTACCTACGGCACCTTGTGTTCCTGTTGCACCTTGTTTTCCAACGGCACCTTGATTACCAACTGCTCCTGTGGCTCCTTGTTTCCCTACAGCACCTTGATTACCTGTAGCACCTTGATTACCTACGGCACCCTGAGTTCCTGTAGCTCCTTGAGAACCTGTGGCTCCTTGTTCACCAATAGCTCCTTGATTACCTACGGCGCCCTGAGTTCCTGTAGCTCCTTGTTTACCTACAGCTCCTTGATTACCTACAGCACCAGTTGCACCTTGTTTCCCTACAGCACCTTGATTACCTACAGCACCTTGATTACCAACGGCACCCTGAGTTCCTGTAGCTCCTTGCTTTCCAATTGCACCCTGAGTTCCTGTCGCACCTTGTTTACCTACAGCTCCTTGATTACCTATTGCACCTGTGGCTCCTTGAGAACCAGTTGCACCTTGTTCACCAACAGCACCCTGATTACCTACGGCACCCTGAGTTCCTGTAGCTCCTTGCTTTCCAATTGCACCTTGATTACCCACAGCACCAGTAGCTCCTTGAGAACCTGTGGCTCCTTGTTCACCAACAGCACCCTGATTACCTACGGCACCCTGAGTTCCTGTAGCTCCTTGCTTTCCAATTGCACCTTGATTACCTACAGCACCGGTTGCACCTTGTTTACCAACTGCACCTTGATTACCTACAGCACCTTGAGTTCCTGTAGCACCTTGTTGGCCTACTGCACCAGTAGCACCTTGTTCACCATGTTTTCCTTGGACTCCTGTTGCACCTTGTTCACCAACAGATCCTACATCACCTTGAGAACCTGTAGCTCCTTGGAATCCTACTTTACCTTGAGAACCAGTTGCTCCTTGTAAACCTACAGCTCCTTGATTACCTACAGCTCCTTGATTACCTACAGCACCTTGCAAACCTGTTGCTCCCTGAGTTCCTGTTGCTCCCTGAGTTCCTGTTGCTCCTTGTTCACCAATTGCTCCTTGATTACCAACAGCACCTTGATTACCTGCTGCTCCTTGTGTTCCTGTAGCACCTTGTTCACCAATTGCTCCTTGATTACCAATTGCTCCTTGATTACCTACAGCACCAGTTGCACCTTGAGAACCAGTAGCTCCTTGGAATCCTACTTTACCTTGAGAACCTGTTGCTCCTTGTAAACCTATTGCACCTTGATTACCTACCGCTCCTTGATTACCTACCGCTCCTTGAGTTCCAGTTGAACCAATATTACCTTGATTACCTACAGCACCAGTTGCACCTTGAGTTCCTGTAGCACCTTGTTCACCTATTGCACCTTGATTACCTACAGCTCCTTGTGTTCCTGTTGCACCTTGTTTTCCAACGGCACCTTGATTACCAACTGCTCCTGTGGCTCCTTGAGAACCTGTTGCACCTTGGAATCCTATTTTACCTTGAGCGCCAGTAGCTCCTTGTTCACCAACGGCACCCTGATTACCAACAGCACCCTGATTACCAACAGCACCTTGTATACCTGTGGCTCCCTGAGAACCTGTGGCTCCTTGTTCACCGACTGCTCCTTGATTACCTACCGCACCAGTAGCTCCTTGAGAACCAGTAGCACCTTGTAAGCCTACCGCTCCTTGATTACCTACAGCACCTTGTGTACCTGTTGCACCTTGTGTACCTGTTGCACCCTGTTCTCCAACGGCACCTTGAGTTCCAGTAGCACCTTGATTACCCACAGCACCAGTTGCACCTTGAGAACCTGTAGCTCCTTGTTCACCAATTGCTCCTTGATTACCTACAGCACCTTGATTACCAACTGCTCCTGTGGCTCCTTGAGAACCTGTTGCACCTTGGAATCCTATTCTACCTTGAGCACCAGTAGCTCCCTGAGTTCCTGTTGCTCCTTGTTCACCAATTGCTCCTTGATTACCAACGGCACCTTGATTACCTACAGCACCTGTTGCTCCTTGGGATCCTGTAGCTCCTTGTTCACCAACGGCACCTTGATTACCGACTGCTCCTTGATTACCGACTGCTCCTTGTAAACCGGTTGCCCCTTGGGATCCTGTAGCACCTTGTTCACCAACTGCACCTTGATTACCTACAGCACCAGTTGCACCCTGAGATCCAGTAGCGCCTTGTTCACCAACAGCTCCTTGATTACCTACAGCACCTTGGTTACCTACTGCTCCTTGTGTACCTGTTGCTCCTTGGAATCCTACTTTACCTTGAGCACCTGTTGCTCCTTGTTCTCCAACAGCACCTTGATTACCAACTGCACCTTGATTACCTATAGCTCCAGTGGCACCTTGAGTTCCTGTTGCTCCTTGTTGACCAACGGCACCTTGATTACCTACAGCACCTTGATTACCAACTGCTCCTGTGGCTCCTTGAGAACCTGTTGCCCCTTGGGATCCTGTAGCACCCTGTTCACCAACTGCACCTTGATTACCTACAGCACCTTGATTACCTACTGCACCTTGTATACCTGTGGCTCCTTGAGAACCTGTAGCACCTTGTTCTCCAATAGCACCTTGGTTACCTACTGCTCCTTGTGTACCTGTTGCTCCTTGGAATCCTACTTTACCTTGAGCACCTGTTGCTCCTTGTTCTCCTGTACTTCCTTGTTCGCCAACGGCACCTTGATTACCTATAGCTCCAGTGGCACCTTGGCTGCCTGTTGCACCTTGTTCACCAACGGCACCTTGATTACCTACAGCACCTTGGTTACCTACTGCTCCTTGTATACCTGTTGCTCCTTGAGTTCCTGTAGCACCTTGTTCTCCAACTGCACCTTGTTCTCCAACTGCACCTTGATTACCTACTGCACCTTGTATACCTGTGGCTCCTTGAGAACCTGTAGCACCTTGTTCTCCAACGGCACCTTGATTACCTACAGCACCCTGAGTTCCTGTCGCTCCTTGTTGGCCGACTGCTCCTTGATTACCTATTGCACCGGTTGCTCCTTGAGAACCTGTAGCGCCTTGAGCTCCTGTACTTCCTTGTTCGCCAACGGCTCCTTGATTACCTACAGCTCCTTGATTACCTACAGCACCAGTAGAACCTTGGAATCCAGTTGATCCTTGTTCACCAACAGCACCTTGAGAACCTGTAGCACCTTGTAAGCCTACAGCTCCTTGTGTACCTGTAGCTCCTTGTTCACCAATGGCACCTTGATTACCTACAGCTCCTGTTGCTCCTTGGGATCCAGTAGCACCCTGTTCTCCAATAGCACCTTGATTACCAACGGCACCTTGATTACCAACAGCACCTTGTATACCTGTGGCTCCTTGAGAACCTGTGGCTCCTTGAGTTCCTGTAGCACCTTGTTCACCTATTGCACCTTGATTACCTACAGCACCCTGAGTTCCTGTTGCACCCTGTTGGCCTACTGCTCCTTGATTACCTATAGCTCCTGTTGCACCCTGTTCCCCAACAGCTCCTTGTTCTCCAACGGCTCCTTGAGTTCCTGTTGCTCCTTGTTCACCAACTGCTCCCTGTATTCCTGTGGCTCCTTGAGAACCTGTGGCTCCTTGTTCACCAACTGCACCTTGATTACCAACAGCACCGGTTGCTCCTTGGCTGCCTGTTGCACCTTGTTCACCAATAGCACCCTGAGTTCCTGTCGCTCCTTGTTCACCAACTGCACCTTGATTACCAACAGCACCGGTTGCTCCTTGGCTTCCTGTTGCACCCTGAGATCCAGTAGCACCTTGATTACCTATATTACCTTGAGTTCCTGTAGCACCTTGTTCACCAACAGCTCCTTGATTACCAATAGCACCTTGATTACCTACAGCACCAGTTGCTCCTTGGCTGCCTGTTGCACCTTGTTCACCAACTGCACCTTGTTCACCAACGGCACCTTGATTACCTATTGCTCCAGTAGCTCCTTGAGAACCAGTTGCACCTTGTTGGCCTACTGCACCTTGATTACCTACTGCACCTTGATTACCTACTGCACCCTGTATACCTGTTGCACCCTGAGATCCAGTAGCTCCTTGTTCTCCAACTGCACCTTGATTACCTACTGCACCCTGTATACCTGTTGCACCCTGAGATCCAGTAGCTCCTTGTTCTCCAACTGCACCTTGATTACCTACAGCACCTTGATTACCTATATTACCTTGAGTTCCTGTCGCGCCTTGTTGTCCTACTGCACCAGTTGCACCTTGACTTCCTGTTGCTCCTTGTTCACCAACAGCACCTTGTTCCCCAACAGCACCCTGTGTACCTGTTGCTCCTTGTTCACCAATGGCACCTTGATTACCTATTGCACCTGTTGCTCCTTGAGAACCTGTAGCTCCTTGTTCTCCAATAGCACCTTGTTCACCAACAGCACCTTGTGTACCTGTTGCTCCTTGTAAACCTACAGCACCTTGATTACCTATTGCACCAGTTGAACCTTGGCTTCCTGTAGCTCCTTGTTCTCCAATAGCACCTTGTTCACCGACAGCTCCTTGATTACCAACGGCACCTGTTGCACCTTGGCTTCCAGTTGCACCTTGATTACCTACAGCACCTTGAGTTCCTGTTGCTCCTTGTTGACCTATAGCTCCTGTGGCTCCTTGAGAACCTGTTGCACCTTGATTACCAACTGCACCTTGATTACCTATTGCACCAGTAGCTCCTTGTGATCCTGTAGCACCTTGTTCACCAACTGCACCTTGATTACCAACTGCACCTTGGCTTCCTGTTGCTCCTTGTTCACCAACAGCACCTTGATTACCTACTGCACCTTGATTACCTATAGCTCCTGTTGCACCTTGTTCACCAACAGCACCTTGCTCTCCAACAGCACCTTGTATACCTGTTGCACCTTGTTGACCTATTGCACCAGTTGCACCTTGAGATCCAGTAGCACCTTGAGATCCAGTAGCACCTTGTTCACCGACTGCTCCTTGATTACCAACGGCACCAGTGGCTCCTTGGCTTCCTGTTGCTCCTTGTTCACCAACGGCACCCTGTTCACCAGTAGCTCCTTGATTACCTATAGCACCAGTGGCTCCTTGATTACCTACAGCTCCTTGAGTTCCTGTTGCACCCTGTTCACCAACGGCACCTTGTTCTCCAACTGCACCTTGTATTCCTGTTGCTCCTTGGGAACCAGTAGCACCTTGATTACCTATAGCTCCTTGAGTTCCTGTTGCACCCTGTTCACCAACAGCACCTTGATTACCTATAGCTCCAGTTGCTCCTTGAGATCCCGTTGCGCCTTGTTCACCTATTGCACCTTGATTACCTACAGCTCCAGTTGATCCTTGAGAACCTGTTGCACCTTGAGTTCCTGTTGCACCCTGTTCTCCGACTGCACCTTGAGTTCCTGTTGCTCCTTGTTGTCCTACAGCGCCGGTAGCTCCTTGGCTTCCTGTTGCGCCTTGTTCACCAACAGCTCCTTGATTACCTGCTGCTCCTTGATTACCTATAGCACCAGTGGCTCCTTGATTACCTACAGCTCCTTGAGTTCCTGTTGCACCCTGTTCACCAACGGCACCTTGTTCTCCAACTGCACCTTGGCTTCCTGTTGCTCCTTGATTACCTATTGCTCCTGTTGATCCTTGAGAACCTGTTGCACCTTGATTACCTACAGAGCCTTGTATACCTGTAGCACCTTGTTCTCCAACTGCACCTTGTTCTCCAACTGCACCTTGTGTTCCTGTGGCTCCTTGTAAACCTACAGCACCTTGATTACCTACAGCTCCAGTTGATCCTTGAGAACCTGTTGCACCTTGATTACCTATATTACCTTGAGTTCCTGTAGCTCCTTGTTGGCCATTAGCCCCTTGCAAACCTGTTGCACCTTGTAAACCTACAGCACCTTGATTACCTATTGCTCCAGTTGATCCTTGAGAACCTGTTGATCCTTGATCTCCAACCACACCTTGAATTCCTGTAGCACCTTGATTACCTACAGCTCCAGTTGAACCTTGGCTTCCTGTTGCACCTTGCTCACCGACTGCTCCTTGATTACCTATTGCTCCTTGATTACCAACGGCGCCTGTTGCACCTTGAGTTCCTGTCGCACCTTGTTCACCAACGGCACCTGTTGCACCTTGGGATCCTGTAGCACCTTGATTACCTATTGCACCTTGAGTTCCTGTTGCTCCTTGTTGACCTACAGCACCGGTTGCTCCTTGAGAACCAGTGGCTCCTTGAGAACCTGTAGCGCCCTGTTCTCCAACTGCACCTTGATTACCTATTGCTCCTTGATTACCTATAGCTCCAGTGGCACCTTGGCTTCCTGTTGCTCCTTGTTCACCAACAGCTCCTTGATTACCTATAGCACCAGTTGCACCTTGAGAACCTGTAGCTCCTTGTTCGCCAACGGCCCCTTGATTACCTACAGCTCCGGTTGCTCCTTGTTCTCCAACAGCACCTTGAGTTCCTGTTGCTCCTTGTTCACCAACAGCTCCTTGATTACCTATAGCACCAGTTGCACCTTGAGAACCTGTAGCTCCTTGTTCTCCAACGGCACCTTGATTACCTATGGCACCTGTTGCACCTTGTTCTCCAACAGCACCTTGAGTTCCAGTAGCACCTTGTTGACCTATTGCACCAGTTGCACCTTGGCTTCCTGTTGCTCCTTGTTCTCCAACAGCACCTTGAGTTCCAGTAGCACCTTGTTGACCTACAGCACCAGTGGCACCTTGGCTTCCTGTTGCTCCTTGTTGTCCTATAGCACCAGTTGCACCTTGAGATCCAGTTGCTCCTTGAGATCCAGTTGCTCCTTGATTACCTATGGCTCCTTGTGTTCCTGTTGCGCCTTGTTCTCCAACAGCACCGGTTGATCCTTGTTGGCCTACGGCACCTGTTGCACCTTGATTACCGACTGCTCCAGTAGCACCTTGATTACCGACTGCTCCAGTAGCACCCTGATTACCTACAGCACCAGTAGCACCTTGATTACCTACAGAACCTGTACTTCCTTGAAAACCAGTATCTCCTTGTGAACCTGTAGCACCTTGTTGACCAACGGCACCCGTTGCACCTTGGTTACCAATTGCACCAGTTGAACCTTGTTGTCCTACAGCTCCAGTTGCACCTTGGTTACCTATAGCACCAGTTGAACCTTGTTGACCTATAGCACCAGTTGAACCTTGTTGACCTACAGCACCAGTAGATCCTTGTGTACCTGTAGCACCCTGTTCACCAACAGCACCTTGATTACCAACAGCACCAGTCGAGCCTTGCTGTCCTACAGCACCAGTAGCTCCTTGAGAACCTGTAGCTCCTTGAGAACCTGTAGCTCCTTGATTACCTATTGCACCAGTTGAACCTTGTTGTCCTACAGCTCCCGTTGCTCCTTGTTCTCCAACAGCACCTGTTGCACCTTGATTACCAACGGCCCCTGTTGAGCCTTGTTGTCCTACTGCTCCAGTTGCTCCCTGTTGCCCTACAGCCCCAGTTGCTCCTTGTTGTCCTACTGCTCCAGTTGAACCTTGTTGACCTATAGCTCCTGTTGCTCCTTGATTACCAATTGCACCAGTAGATCCTTGATTACCAACTGCTCCCGTTGCTCCTTGTTGGCCTATTGCACCTGTTGCTCCTTGATTACCTATTGCACCAGTTGAACCTTGTTGTCCTACAGCTCCCGTTGCTCCTTGATTACCAATTGCACCTGTTGCACCTTGGTTACCAATTGCACCAGTTGAACCTTGTTGACCTATAGCTCCTGTTGCTCCTTGTTGCCCTACGGCTCCCGTTGCACCCTGTTGACCTATAGCACCAGTTGAACCTTGTTGACCTATTGCACCAGTTGAACCTTGGGAACCGGTGGCTCCTTGTTGTCCTACAGCACCGGTTGAACCTTGCTGTCCTGCAGCACCAGTAGATCCTTGAGATCCAGTTGCTCCACTTGCACCCGCGCCAGTTGCACCCTGTAAGCCAATACCTGTCGCTCCAGTTAAACCAGTAGCACCGGTTGCACCGGTTGCTCCAGTTGAACCTAAACCAGTTGCCCCGATTCCAGTTGCTCCTATATTACCTTGTGGCCCAGTTGCTCCAGTTGCCCCAGTTGAACCTAATCCGGTTGCACCAGAACCAGTTGCTCCTATATTACCTTGTGAACCAGTTGCTCCAGTTACACCCGTAGCTCCAGTTGCACCGGTTGCACCAGTTGCTCCTGAACCGGTTGCACCAATAAACCCAGTAGCACCAGCAGGACCGACAGGACCTGTTGCACCTGTATCAGGAATAGGTGCCCATGTATTATCACCTCTTAAATATGTACTAGCACTTGGAATACCTGTTGCACTTAATGCAGCAGTTAAAACTGGATTAACAGCAGGATTGCCAGTTACAGTTAAATTTATAAATTGGGAATTTCCTGAACCTACACTTACTACAGTGCCACCACCTCCACCAACAGAGTTTATTGTAATGGTTGTTCCTGATGGAGTTTCAACTACGTCTAATGTTACATTTCGACCAGCAACCAGCTTGTCATTATAACACGCCTCAATTAACTCAAAAGAGGAATACTGCGTGATAAGATCACCAGCTTCCCAGAGTTCCTTAAGTTGATACTTAGGTAATATTACTGCCATAATGGTTGATAGTTCTTTGTTTTATTTATCAGCCTTTCAAAATGTTTAAAAACTTATCAAATGACAGTAGGTGAGTTTTCTTTTTCTTCTTTTTCTTTTTCTTAATAGGTTCCAATAAGTCACCGCTTCCGGTTTTTTGGCTACTAAAAGAATTCATAGAACCTGGATTTCCAGGAAGAGTAGCATTCCCCATACTCTGAACATTCATGTTCGGATTAAGGTTTACTGTACCTGCTTCGTTTTCTTTTATCTTGTTAGGTAATTCTTTTTCATCAGTCTTAACAAAATCTTCTAATGTTTTAACTGGTAATTTTGATAATTCCTTTACATCATCTGAAACCTCAGATGATTTAAGTTCTCCTTTTTTATATTGCAATGCTAATGCAAAAAATCTTCTTTGTGCTTTTGATTGTGCTGGCATTACTTAATAAATTTCTTTAAAAATGCAGTACAATAATTTAGTAGCTCTTTTCTTGCAGGCTTAACATCAGATAACTCTGTCATCGGGCCAGCTTTCCACTGAATCCAATCTTCTGCAATTTGTTCTAATGCAGCTTCAACATTTGGCATTAATTCAATATACTCTTCATTTAACTTAGATTCCTTAAGATCAGCAATGTCTTTATATTTAACTTCATGCTCTTCTCCATCTTGATCTACTGCAAAAACAACATCGTTATGCCACATATCAGCATTATCTTTATTATTTGATTTAGGATTGTAAATTATTAATTCAGTTCCATCTCCTAATTGAATAAATGCATCATCAGCTTTACCTAATGCCTTTAACAGTTTTCTTTTATCAAATTTTGCTTCATTAATATTAAAGTCGGATAAAGATTTTAAATTTTTCATATCATTGCTTTCTTTTATTGGTTGTATTATATCTTGTAAAGGTTTATAAAATTTATGAATACTTTTAGGAGTCATTTTCTTAAAAGTTTTTTCATCGTCTATCTTTAATGCATTACGAACTTTAGATGCAGAAATATTATCATCAGTCCTAAAAATTTCAAAACCTTTAAACTGTGGATCTACTCCAAGCTGGTCTCTATAAGATTGTTTATTAATCATAGCACCATAAGATTTCTTTCTATCAGTACCAAATCCCCACATCATAGGTTCATATGCAGGTCTTGCAGCTGCAAACATTGTATCAATAGCTCCATTAGGAACAACTATAGCAGTTTCCAAAAATGGATATTGTTTAGCCATCTTTGTAAACATAGCTTGTTGCATAGCCTCATCAAATGGTCTTTTATCTGAATCACCTTTTCCTCTAACAAGAAATACAACAACAGGTAATCCATTTTCTTTATACATTTTTTCAAATACTTTAACATGCCCTAATGTAAAAGGTTGGAATCTACCAACAAACATATTGACTGGCTTTTTACCTCTACCTTTATGAGGTACAGATAAAGCTTCATTAATAACAGTGTTATGAGTTCTATTTTTAACTCTTTCCCCATAAGGTGATAATGAATAAGTTTTTATACCTGATTGATCTTCACTGATATTAAATAAAGTTTTATTTCTGCCTAGCCATCTTTTGTTAGCTTGGAGTTCAGTAAGAATCTTATTCATTTCTTCTTCAGTAATATGACCGTCTGAAATAGCATCTAATATTACACTCCTAATTCTAGCATTAGTAGAAATATTTTTTGCTGGATATGCTTCAGTATATCTTCTTTTTACTACCACTTTCTTTTCATTTAGAAAGTTATTTAAATCATTAATGTTTTCCATACCTTATATATTTACTTTGCCATTTTAAATCTATTTGTCTCCGGATCATAATCTGCATGCTTTAGGTTTGCTGCATATACTGCATTAGGTCTTGGTATGTTTGTACCATCTGGACCTTTACCTTTTGCAAACTTAAAACCAGGGTTTGGCTGAGGTTTCATTAATGATGCATTTGTTACACCATCAGTTATATGTACACCACCATCTTTCTTTGATGTAGATACATTTATATTACCATAAGACTGTTCTTCTAAATCTCCGTTATGAATTTCTGCAACTAAAAGACATGCTTTACAATGTCCAGTTAATGCATCTTTCATATATGGTGGAAACGGACCTCTTCCTTTTTTCTCCCATTCTTTGAGAGTATCATCTGCCCACTGTTCTGGTGATCTGTCACCGTACTTAAGTGGTAATTTATCTTTATCTATAATTCCATTTTCTACTGCCCAATCTTCTTGTTTATCTAATTCTTCATTACCTTTTTTAATTGTATCAGGTGTAGTAGGCTCAGATAAAGTTCCCATAAAATTATTATGATTATCGGCTAGAGAATCTAATCTATTTCCAGTTTCTTTATTATAAAATTGAGATTCTCCAATTTTATTTTTTAACGCAGATGCAGCACCACCATCTTTCTTTACAGATATACCACCCATAGTTTCGAGATTAACAGCTAAACCTAATCCTTGCATTGCAACTTTACTTGCATATTCAGGATCATCAGGATCTAAGTCAACATCACCACCTAAACATATAACATCAGCTACTGGAAAATTTTCACCAGCAGGAAGTTCAGTTCGGTACCCTCTTTTATTCATTGACATATAAGCAAAAGATTCAGCTAAATCAGCACTACCTTTTCTTATAGATTCAACATCATCCATTTTTCTTAGTACTTCAATGGTAGCATTATCAAAATCTTCAACAGATTCAATATTACTTAATTTTTCAATATCTGCTAAAACTTCTTTTTCTTTAGGTGTAGGATTATCTCCAATTAAGTCTTTCATTTTATCATGAATTACCTTAGGATATTCTTTTTGTATTTTTTCAGCACGTTCCTTTTGTGGTAAATCATTTAAACCTGGAACGGTTTCAATCATTTCAACATCATTTAGTTTTTCCCATTTACCTAAATTTTTATTATGTCTATCAATTGCTCTGTTTGTTCTATCAACTAATCTTTTTACTTCCTTATCATCTAAGTCTGGATTTTGTTCTTTAAATGCTTCAGATAAATTTTCAGTTAATTTTTGTTGATCTGGTTTTTTCAACCTTTTAATTTTAGTTGATCCCATTGTAATTTCTTCAATATCCCCATTCTCATTTTTCTTAACATCAACTTTAGGCTTATATGTTTTACCGCCAGATATTTTATTAGGATTAATTTCCTTTCCACCAATCTTAGGCTTAATTCCGCCATCAACAGTAGATGCAGAAGTTACCTCTAATCCTAAATCAGTCAATTCCTTTACACCAGATCCATCCTTATCAGAAAGATCCATAACCTTTTCTCTACCGCCTTGTCTAAATTCTCCAGGTGAATTAGATGCAAAGTATATTTTTAGCTTGCCTTTAGAATCACTAAGCTTAGCATACTTACCTACAGTTTCAGCTTCTTCCTTTGAAAGTTTTTCTCCATTTAATACTTTATCAAAACCAGCTTCAAAATCTTTTCTATCTTCTGGTGATTCAAAAGCAATCCTATCAAAATCTTTCTTTATAGTTTCAACTCTATTCTCTGTAAATTTTTTCTTCAGAGAATCAGACATACCAGATTCAGTTTCTTCAGTAGGTTCTTTATCCCCAATTATTTCTTTTGCCTTTTGATAGGCTGGTGTAGATTTATCATAACCTAGAGCGGAAGAAACTTTTACTTGTCTTCCTGTTTCTGGATTTTTAAATTTTTGATCTTCGATATTAGCCTCTATAACAACCTTACCTAGATTAATAAAATCATTATAATTCAAAACTTTTTCTTCAACAACAAGATCTTCTAAATCTTTATGATTAACTTCTTCGGTTACTTTATTATTTAAATATTCACCAAATGTTTTAAATTCCCCTGATGTTTCTTTATTAATAGCATTACTAATTTTAGAAACTAATTTATTAAAGTCTTGTACTACTGATGAGGTCATAACAGCACCTACTCTTTTAGTGCTTCTTTTCTTTCTTAATGAACCTAACATTATCTTATATAGATTTTGTAAAGATTCTGAAGATTGTAGTATTTCTCTAGTCCTGTTGTTTTTAATTAAATCAACATTAAGATTAAATTCAGGACCTTTTGCAAAATCAGCTTTTTGAATATCTAACTTTTTTAAATCAGAACCTCTTTTGGTAGTATAATCATTAAAAAGATTATTAATTAATTCAACATATCTTTCTTGTGCCGTGTCGGTTAATAATTCACCAGCACGCAAACCTCTTTCTTCTATAAAGGCTAAAATATCCAATAAAAGAATTTCATTAATATCTGCAGGTGCTCTCCTTAAATCAACAGGTTCTTTATCTTTCATTAATGATTGTGTATAAGGATCAATCATTTTAGCAGTAAAGGTTTGATTAGTACCTGGTCTATAAAATTTAAAGATAATAGAATCTATAGGTTTATCCAAATCATTCTGTAGTGTTGTTTGTTGGATTGTTGGATTTAAGCAATTTATTAAATACCTAGCAAAAGAACTTGTACCAAAAACTTCTAATTGATCTTCTTTTGGCGTTGAAAGAAATTCTCTAATCTTTCTTTTTTGTTCTTCCTTTAAATATCCACTAAATATTGGAATAAGAGGAGTTACCTGAAATGCAGATGCCCAATCTCTAAGTACTCTAGGATCTTCAATTACTTTAGCAATTTTACCTTTTGGATTTCTTACTTGGATATGAGTAAGTACTAAATTATTTTTAGGAAGATTGTCATACCTAATTGGGCCAGGTTGATTATGAACAAAATACTGAAAGCAAAATCTCCAATGCTCAGGCAGATCTTCTATATGGCCTTCAGTTTGTTTAAGTATGTATTGGATAGCAGGTTCATAGTACATCATTAATGTTCTATCCACTATATTAATTGGCATTTTATTACTGCCTTTAAAAAATCTTATTTCATCCCCATGCCTCTCAAAAGAAAACGATGAACCTGATAATTTTTCTGTTACTAGTAAATAATCTTTAAAAAGATCATTGACAAATTGTTGTCCTACTTCTTTATATATGTTTGTTAACTCTTTCATTATTAGTTTTTAGTTATACTTATTATATATTAGCCAATTGGATTAATAAAAATAAAAAAGATGAGTCATTAGCTCACCTTTAATACACTTTTAATATTTTACACCTATTATTACATTATCATTATGATACGTCCATAATATCGCCGTGGTCACATACTATACCTTTTCTGGTTAATTCCTTACAAATTCTATCTAATCTACCAGGGCCATAAGACATAGGCAGCCTTTCTTTAACTCCTAATGACTTTAAAAGTTTTTCAGTATCGTCAAAACCTATCTTAGATCTTTTATTTACATTTGCAGTTTTAGCTACATCATATAGAGACGTTCCATAAAATCTACCTCTATCTGTGTAGATAAAATTTATCCCTTTTATCTTAAATGACTTACCGCTACGATCTTTGTAATTTATCGCTTCATTTATAAATTCATTAAAGTTTTTCATATTATGCCAATTTAGATTTACCGTCCCATATCTTTACGACATAAAACTTGTTATCTGGTGTTTTTTCTAAATAGCGAGGATCTTTCTTTGTAGGTCTCATAAGTAGTCCATGTGAGTTTTGTCCTCTCCCATGTTTACCCATGTTTTTATCATACCCACTTTTAGCCATCCAATTAGATCCACCAGAAAAGTAAGAAGCAAAATAACCTCGGTTTGATCTATCATTAGGATCTAAGCCATTATGTTTAACAATTAAGTTTTGTAAATCTTTCCATTTAGATTTGCCTTTCTTTTCAGCATAATCCAATACCATCTTTTTAATCGTATCTAATTCTCTAGATTCATTAAGAGATTCAAATGTATGTAAATAGTCCATGTTGTTGTTTTATTTTATTATATAAATATAATCAATTTAATTAGGATAAAAAAATTATTTCACTAAAAGTTATTAACAATTATCTACCAAACTTAATTATTCCTAATAGTTGATTGATAGCCGCAAAGGTACCAGTCAACTTGTATATTTTTCCTTTGTATTTAAAGACGATTCCTTCTGTAGGATAAATTGATTCAATTCCACCAATACGACTTAATCTTGCCAGCTCAGCTTCAACCTTTTTAATTTGTTCTACACCACCTGTCTTTTTAATCTTACTTGCTTGAGCTTCTATATCTCTTCTTAATCTTTGCGCTTCTCCTGATGGATTAGCTGCTAAAAAGTTAGAAGCATTTTTCATAATGATAGAACCTAACTCTAAAAACAGATCTTCAAAAGGTCTAATGTTTTCTTTATATTTTTTGGCAACATCTTCCTTATCAAACTTTTTAACTAATGCAGCTTCGCTAGGACCAACTTGTTTAGCCAAGGATCTCATATTTAAACTTTTCTTATCTCCGTATGCCCATCTTCTAAGCAAACCTTCTTTTACATCCTGAGACAGTTTAGGAAATTCCTTATCTATTAATTCTCTCCACCACATTTCATGATATCTTGAAACTTCATCCCCATCGTTTAAGCCATATCTTTTTTCTAAAGCATTAACTTGATTAATGAATCTTTTCTTATTTGCAGCAAAATCTAAGTCTCTTTGTAATTGAACTACTCTAGGAGGAATAATTTTAAATGTTTTACCAATATCAGATTTTAGTTTTTGGAGTATATTTGCTATTTCTTTAGCTGGTTTATTATTAGTACCTGTGATATTTCCATTACCATCAGTTTCTTTTATTCCATGAAATTGTATAACATCAGTATCATAATGAATAACATTAGGATTTAATGAATAAATTAATTCCATATTCATAAAATCTTTTCCATTCTTAAAATACTTTTCTTGATCTGCTGGTGAAAGTTTCATTAACAGTTTTGCTAAATCATCAGCAGCAAATTGAAAAGTATCTTGTACTAATTTACTAGGGTGACCTTGAAATTTATTTCTAAATTCCGAAAGAGTCATTGGATTTTTTAATTCTGTTTTATTTCTAGCGAATTTTACTTGACCGTCTTGGATAGTGGCAAATACATTTTGACCATCAGTCTTTTCTGTTGGATCTTCTTCAAAGCTTAACTGACCTCTAAGACCAGCATCAATCATTGCTTTAAAATCACCAAAGGTCAAGTCTTTATCATCAAAAGGATGAGCCATGTGGCCAGCTGCACCCCCTTCAAAAAGAAATGGCTGGCTTTTGTCGGCCAGCCATTGTTCAAACAATTTTACGTGTTTCATGTTTTATTTATTATGATCCCATTGTGGATTGTAAAGCTCCAACCATTGCTCCATAGTCTTCGCCATATTTGTCTAATAAACCATCAGCAGTTTTAGTTGCTTTTTCTTCATCAAAATCTTCACCGAATGCATCCTTTAAAATTGACATTGCATATTCTTTAAATTCATCAGCTGATTTAATTTCTTTTTCATTAAGCTTGCCAATTTTATTTGCAGCAATCTTTCTAAACTTTTCAGCAATTGAATCATCAGGTAAAACTTCTTCCTCTTCTTTTACAACTACAGTTGCATCTTTAGGATCATTAGCTTCATCAGGAACTACTTCAGTAATTTCTTGATCTTTAGTAATTAGTTCTTTACCTTTACCTTCAATAGATTTAGGTTTACCCATATCCATCATATCTCCTGCAATACCTGCAGCAGTTTCTGGTCCGTCACCTTTAATTGCAGGAATTGCAATTCCATCATCTCCAGCAACTTCATCAGCGATTTCATCGCCTTCAACTTTAGTAATTACTTGACCTACAGTTTCATCTACAGCTTCATCCTTTTCATCTTCTTCTTCATAATCCTCGCCATCGTGAGTTTTAGATTTATCACCTTTATTTCCACCTAGTACAACTCTGTCATACTTTTCCTCTACTTCATCCTCATCTTCATAATCTTCACCATCATGTGTTTTAGATTTATCACCTTTATTTCCACCTAGTACAACTCTGTCATAAGCTTCATTTACAAAAGTAGAAAAAGACATAATAGTAGATTCATTCTTTTCAGCATCTTCCTCTTCTTCTTTGTCGTATTTAACATCTTTCTTTAAAGCATCAATTTCTTTATCATCAGATTTAACAGCTCCTTTATAATGGTCTGCTTTTTCTTTGTCATCTTCAGAATCAACTTTTTTATCGCCTTTATCTTCTAGCTCATCACCTTTTCTTTCATCATCAGAACCTCTTTCTTCATCATCATCATCGTCATCTTCATTAACTTTTGCTTCAGCTAATGGATCAGCAGATGCAGCTACAGGAACAGCGTAATCTTCTGGCTCTTCATCATCATCGTGATATTTAATATTCTTATTAATAGTTTCTTCCTTTTCTTTTACAAAATCTTCAAAGGCCATTATTCTACGAGTAGCTTTTGGAGTTTCAACTTCTTCATTTTCAGAATCATCATCTTCAACATCTACACCACCTTTATCCTCAACTTCTGGTGCTTCGGCTGGAACCTCTTTTGTAATTTCTTGATCTGGTGAAACTTCTTTACCTTCTTTATCTTCTAAAGATTTAGTTTTGCCGACAGCTAATACTTCATCTTCGATATCTTCAGCTCTATCCTCTTCTACTTCTTCTTCAGCTTCTACCTCTTCCTCTTCAGCTACTTCAGAATCAGATGGAATTACTTCCTCTTCACCTTCTTTATCCTCTGTACCTTCTAAAGATTTAGGAGTACCTTTGGCTTTTACTTCGTCTTCGATATCCTCAGCTCTATCTTCTTCGATTTCATCTTCAGAGATGTCATCTTTTTTAGCAGAACTTTTAGCTAATGATTCGAGTTTAGAAAGAAGATCTTTTTCTTTCTTTAATTCTTCTATACTGTCAAAACCAATCTTTTTGATCAATTCTTCAACAGCTTCTTGGCTTACTTTTGCAGACTCTGTGATCGGTTGATCTTTAGCAGAAATTGCAGAAAACTTTTTGATTGACTTCATTTTAGTTATTTTTATTTTTTTTATATATCCATGTCTTAGTGAAAAGATATTCTATATTAGAATCTGATATTCTGAACTTCGAATGGAAACTTTTCTTCTTTATATATTGTTCGCCTGGCAATACCATGACGGTAGATATAATTAACCCAGTCGTGATCTTCGGTTTTATATCTAAAATCATCAATAAAATCATAAATTTTTACGACATCTTTTGATGAATGCTTTCTTAATCCTCTACCTATACTTTGTCTAATTATAACTTCAGACTTAAAACTTTCAGTAAAGAAAATGTTATGTATGTTTTTAATTGAAATACCTGTGGAAAATGTACCATAAGATGCTACAATAATAACATCGTCATTCTTTTCCATACGGCTTTTAAATTCTTCTCTTATATCTACATTAACAGAACCATCTACATAGTATACTTTCTTGTCTGTTATATGCCTTAATTTATTATATAGTTTTTCACCGTATGCAATCTTATGAAAAAGTACTAAGGAATTTGATGTGGACTTCTTAATTACCTGGCAGACAAAATCTAATCTTTTTTCACTTTGATTTATAAAGTTTTGTTCTAATCCAAATAATCTTTGTCTATCATGTGGATTTTTAGATAGAAAAGAAAATGATTCTTTTTGTTCATCGGTGGCATAATCCATGTGAAGTTGCATTACTTTACAACTGGCTATGTATCCCTCGTCTTGTAAATAATTTGCTTTTACTTGAGTAACCAAAGGGCCCATTGCTGACATTAAGCTTAATCTGTTTACGGTTCCTCTTTTAGGGATAGTTCCACTTAAACCAAATCTAAAATCACAATGCCAGCATTTATCCATTATCTTTTGAATGGAATTGGCTTTTGCTTTATGAGTTTCATCTACAAAGACGGCATCAAATTGTTTAAAATAGTCTTCTCCTTTTTTAACTAAAGATTGGTATGTACCAATTACTAAGTTTGAGCTCTTTCTTATTTTTACACCTGCATATATTTGTTGAGTCTTTAAAGGAATTCCACATTTATTATATTCATCAAAATCGCCAGTAGCCTGTAATACTAAATTTACATTAGGAACTATCATTAAGATTTTTTTCTTACCTAAAACATCCATTAAATATGCAACTACCATAAATGATATTAGAGTTTTACCTGCTGATGTTGCAAGCTCAGCTAAACACCTTCTATATTTTAAAATTTTAAATGCAGCTTCAATTTGATATTCTCTAGGCTTAAAATCTGGATGCTTTTCAAAAATTTTAGAAACCCATTCTCTAAATTCATCTTCTTTTATTTCAGTATCAAAAATATTGGTAATATTATTTAATGAATATGTAAAATCGTAATCTTTACATATATCAATAATTTCTTTCCATAAGCCAGCTGGAATTTTATTTCTTTTTACGAATGATACATTACCATCCCACACTCTCTTTTTAACTAAAGGGTGAAAGCGCCAACCTTCAATCTTTTTAGTTAAACTGCTTTTTAGTTGTTCATATTCCAATTCAGTACATGAATCAATAACTAAAAACTTTTTATTTTCCGAGAGTGATAATTCCATTAGTATTCTTTATCATCTAAGCTAATTCTATTTCTAATAGCAAAAGCTAAGTTATCACATGTCTTTATACATTCTTGGTAATAATCCATATGAGATTGTAACATTTCCATTTGAGTTCTTAAATGAGATAAGTCTGCCTTTATAAAAGCAACCTTTTCACCGCTTGTTAATTTAACATCATAATCGATAGAATATTCCCTATACTTAATTTTGTAATACCTATCATATGCCGCTTGTCTTTTATGCTTGGTTGTTTTAAAATCAGTAATTTTATCCAATAAAATTTGTCTATAAGATAGCATTGTTACTTGGCATTCAGATAGCTTATTCATATCTTTTAACAAAGAAACTAAATTACTTATCTTTTCTTTCCAATTATCTCTATCATTAGCTAGTCTTGTTGCTAATTCTTCATTAGCCTCACCTGTAGCAGTATCATTATATTCCATTTAAAATATACCTTTATCGTTATTACTCTTTTTAAACCCTTTTACTTTAGGCTGAAACTTCTTTTTAGGTTCAGGTAAAGAGAAAGATGTTTTTACTTCGTCTAATGTAGATTTAGTAAATGTAGAAAATAATTTAAGTTTTTTATTACTATTTTCTAAGTCTTTATAAAAATCATCTATTTCTTCAGTCACAAATGTGTTATAATTTTTTACTCCCATTATATAAAAATTATATCTAATGAGTTGTTTGTAAAATATTTATCCAAGTCGTTTAAACACCCAGTTCTATTTTTATACTCCCATTTTACTAGATCATTTAAATCCTTTACCTTTCTTTGTGGAATGTTAAAGTCTTTTAAAAACTTATCCCACATAAATACAGTTTGACCAGACTTTAATTTTTCAATCATTCTAGTCTTACCTTCTAAATCATTATCAAAGAAATACCTTGCAGTTGGTATTTCATTAAATTCAATTATCTGTTTTTTAACTCCAGTTAAACCTATAGAATTATTCATAAACATTGCATCAATAGGACCTTCAAAAATAGAGAAGTCTCTTGACATATCAACGGTTAATATTCCAAACAGCATTGATATTTTATTTAAGTTATCCAATTCTTCTTCAGTAACCTCCAATGGTATTTTTAACCTATCATATATTCTTTCTATATTCCAAGTCTTATATTTAGGACCACCATTATTACCTAAGTCTCTAGTTTGAAAACCTAATATTTTACCTTCAGGTGTTAGATTAAAAACATATAATTCTTTTCTTCTTGGATCAAAACCAAACCTATCAGTCTTATGGTGTAATAGTCTACTTTTTAAATAAGGATATGCCTGATAAGTTAAGGTGTTTATAGGATAAACATTAAATCCGTTTATAAGCTCATCAAATGATAATGCTAATTCTTTTGCTTTATCAAAAAGATAAAAGTCTAAATTTTCACCTAGTGAAAAATGTTTGCGGTTTTCCTTTATGTAATTAATTACATTGATTCTATCATCACCTTCAAAGTTTTCATTATGATCTTTTAAGAAAGTATCTAAACTCTCATGAGCAGAACAATTATAACAATGAAAATATAAATCATTCCAATAAATGTTACCTCTCTTTTTTCGTGGAGTATCATGAGAATCACCACAATAAGGGCATGCAAAATTTAACCTACCTTTACTTTCTAATAATCTTCTTTTCTCTGGATGAGAATGTTGAGTATGAAGAACTCGGACCACCTTCTCAATGATCCGAGCTTTCATTTCAGAAGATATTATTACTTCTGCCATACTCTATAATTAAAGATCTAACCCATTAATAAAATCATCAAAGTCATCAGCCTTTTCTTCCTTCTTAGTTTCAGTTGGAGTAGCTTGCTTTGTTTCTGTAGTTGCTACGGTTGCAGCAGCCTCAGTTTTTTGAGTGTTTACTGGAGCAGGTTTAGATGCTGTAATGTTTGCGATAGAATCACCAGGAGATGTGAATTGAGAAAGTACATTCATTACTTTACCTCTAATTGTATCATCCCATGCCTTGTAACCCCATGTTGATAAATCAGGAGCATCTTTTAATAAATCTAAAATTGCTTTACGGCTTTCATCCGTATCAGTAACTTTTTCACCATTAATTTCCATTGCTGATTTATTACCGTGGAATTTACTTGAGTCATAGTTAGGATATCCACCTTTCTTTGAAATAACCAATTCAAAATTCTTTCCTTCAAATGGATCAAATACTTGAGTAGGTTCGTCGAATTGAGGATTCAGTTCTTCATCAATTTTGGTTTTAATTTTATAACCAAATTTCATAACTTTAACTTGTCCTTCAAGATCTCTGTTTTGTGGATCCTTAATAATTTGTACCAATGCATAGAATACTTCTCTACGCTTTAAACCTTCTGACATCTTTTTGTCAACAGCAGATTCAGAGTTTCTTAGTTTAAAGAACATATCCTGTACTGGACATTTTTCTCCAACCGTTGAAGGGGAGTCAGCGAAAAAGCCGTTTCCTTCTCTGTCTTCTAGCCAGTAGACATACTTTCTTTCAAATGGTTTTCTTGGGTTTTTAGCATTAGGTAGAAACCTAATTAAAGAACGGTAAGTTCCGTCCTGTCCTTGATCTGGTTTAGGTGAGTAAAGATCACTTCCTGCAGAAGATGGTCTTTCACCAGTGTCTAAATCTTTTACACTTACGTTAAAAATGTCAAATTCGTTTGCCATGTTAATTGCCTTTTTTTTGTTATTAATTTATTTAATGATAACAAAACTCCGTATATAAAACGCCTTTTAATTTTTTAATGCCTATTTACTTCGCCTTGTTATCGCCTATTTAAAAAGAACCAAAATATTATTGATTCCTTTGTTTATTATATATCCCCTAAGTCAGTTTGTTTCAGACTATCTAAACATTTTTTTCTATAATTGCAGTGACGTCGCTCTCGCGTATAAAAAATATAGTTTCTCCTTGAATTGTAATTTCGCTACCTGCTGTATCATGAAATAATACCCTTTCTCCTATTTTATAATCTTTATCTTCTATGTCCTTACCTACTCCTGTGATTATACCTGAATACGGTGGGGCATATGCACCTTCGCTTTTTAATAAAATTATGTTACCTTTCTTCTCTGGTTGTCCATCTTTTTTTACAAATATTCTATTTCCTAAAGGTTTTATCATTTTATTTTAATTTTTTTTATAGAAAGCTGAAACAAAATTTCTAAGTTGCAATATAATTTTTAACTATTCAATGTTAGAAAAGTATCTAGTTAGTAGCCTTTAAGGCTTTAAGTATAAAGTAGGCATCAACGATGTCATCTATGGGTTTAGGAATTTTAATGCTGAAGTCTTTTCCTTGGCACCATTTCCAAAGTTTAGTCTTTCTTAGGTTCTTATCATTAAGGACATCATCTTGAAATGCTTTAGCCATATAATGTTTATTTGCATTTCCTTTGCCTGCTAATTTCTTTACGTGAGAAGGTTGAAAAACAGAAAGATTATTTATTGAATACTTATCTATTAATTCCTTTCTTAAAAAAGTATTATATTGAATGATATCTATAAATGAGTTACCTTTTGATCCATAAGAAAATCCTTCTAATGCTACATTAACATTATCACCATCAAATAATGTAGAAAATATATTTACCATTAAAGAACTAATATTTCCGGCATCTTCTAACTTTTGCCTTTCTCTAGGTAAAAACTCTTTACTAGTTACTTCTCTATTATATGGAAAACCTAATAATGCAGAATCATCCATAAGCTCTTTATGCACTGAGAATGCTTTAGGTATTTTTTTACCTTCTTCATCCCATATACGATTTCCGTAATTAAAAAAAGTTATAAAGTGATATTTGCCATCAGCCGTTTCTACACAAGCACCTGGACTATTTAATGAAAAATCAATTCCTATGTGGATCATTCTAATTATATTCTCTTGCCGATAACTGCACCTAATGCAGCACCTACAAGACGTGAGGTTAATAAATCATAAAGAGCTCCTTTAGTAACACCTAATACTTTAGCAACTGCTTTACCTATAGTCTTACCTAATGCAAAACCTGTAAGACCACCAAAGATAGAACCTAAAACTCCTTCATTAATAATTTCTTCAACACAATCTTCTAAATTCTTACCAGCTTTTTGTGCTTCCATTATTCTATCTACAGTTGCATCAATTGCAGCTTCTTGTTCTTCTGTTAAATCATGAGACTCATTTAATAAATTTTGAATATCAACTGATTCATTATAAGATTCTTGTAAATAGTCTTTAAAGGTTTTCATTTCTATACTTTATTTATTTATATATTAGGTTATGTTAACAACAACATCTAGAATGTTATAAGAGAATGTCATATCAAAAGTTTGGAATTCAATCGTGTTACTTGAAAAGTTTAAATCTAATGCTCCAATATTTGAAATAAACATATCTTTTAATTGGACTGTTACAAATACAGTTCCATCAGAATCTAACATTTGTACACCAACACCTTCTGGTAAATATGGGTGTTTGCCACTTAACTTATAATAATAGTCAAACATTTCTATAGCCATCCAATAATTAACATAACCATCAAATGCCTGCATAGTAACAGTAAATGTTTTATCAAATAATTCTTGTTTAGGTAAGCTTGATCTAAATGCTCGCTGATTACCTGGATAATCTGCCTGTACTACAGGATCAAAAGATGGCCCTGGTAAATTAATTGATTGTATTCCATAGTTCCAATAATCAATAGGTTCTTTAATAAGACCACCAGGTATCCTAGTTAAAAAAGGTTTATACTTATCAGATATTTCTTTAGGTATAAAATTCCTTGGGAAGTCAAATTTAAATTGATTATTTCTAGCGCTTAATATCATAATTCTTGTTTATTATAAACGATCAAAGAAAGGGTTATTAAAACCTATACCTAGAGGACCAAAAAACTTATTAGTTGGCCTTCCTATTGGATTTCTTCGTGTAGTATAACTCTGTAAGTTTTTTGCAGATAGCCTAAAGAAATATTTTCTTTTAGATCTCGTTTGAGCCACTATAGCCTTCTGCTTTATTGCAAGAGTTTGCTGTCTTCTTAATTTTTGTAATTCAGCCAATGCCTGCGCCTGTTGAGCTGACTTTAATATAAATGCATTTTTAGAAGATCCTAATTCGGCAGATAGTCTTGCAACTTCATCAGTAAGTTCTAAGTTACTAGCCTGTAATGCAGCAATAGTTGCATCATCTTCAGCTGCACCATTTAAAAGTTCTGCATTTTCTGCCTTGCACTGTTCTAATTCATCTTTAAGTCTAGCTAATTCTATAGTATATTCTAATCTCTGTTCTTCAATCTGAGATTGTAAAGTTATTCTATTTGCATCATCAACTGCTAACCATAAGCCTTGATATAAAACAGATTCATCTGATGTAGACCCATCACTAGGATCAACCATCTTTGTAGAAATATAAAAGTTATTGTTATCTAATGCTAGGATCTTTTTGCTGTCATCTCTAGTTATTCTAAATAAAACTTCACCTTTTGCTAAATCTACTTCAGCAACTTGTGTATGGTTTTTAATATCTATGTCATCATTTTCACCAATAAAGTTTAAATAAAGATCGCCAACATTACTTAAATCTATTGGAGTATCCGCTCCTTCAATTTCATCAAATATAGTAAAAAGATAATAATCATCAAAAGGTGTTATCCTAATTGTTGCATCACCCTGTGGTAATGGCTTGTCATTAACTGCTAAGTTAACAAACCTTTGATAATACTGCTTTTCAGTTTTGGTTAATGATATGTTAGTTTCTATTGCCATTTTTTATTTTATTATTCAATCGTAGCTGATAAAGAATCACTATCATCTTCTGTTATTGTTTCTACTTTTACAGGGGATGCTGTTACTTTAACTTTTATTCTATCTCTAAATGTTGTTACATATGAAGTCTTAACAACTAATTTTTCAACTATTTGTTCAGTTGTATCAACATTTAATGTATCACTTCTTCCACCACCAACTACTATTTGTTTTCCAGTATCATTATTAATCTGATTGTAAACATTAGCTACAGTAGGAACAACACCTAAGTTAATAGTTAACATTTGTGGTCCATATTTTTGAGCCTCAAATGAAGTTAAGTTAGCATTTTTAATTATTTGTGTAGCATCAGCTTTATTGTACAGTCTTAATACATAATTTATAGAAAAAGAAATAGCACTATTTGCATTTTTAATTATAGGTCTAAATAATATAGGTTCGTCAAAATCATTATCCTGTGTAAATACTTGAAAGCTTGTCTGTGTAAATGTAACACCTATCTGCTCAGTTACACTAATTTCATGAAATACAACATACTGTCCACCTGATGAATTAAGTTGTGCAATAAAATTACTAAACGTAGATCCTACTACTTGCCCTGATAATTCATAATAATCACCGGCTGTTGATTGCTTTACTTCAGCATATAAGTTATCATAGATGTCTCTATTTAAAATAGACACTGAATTAATTTCTTCCATTTCATAGAAGCTATATGAATTCTCTACAATAGTTTCGTATATACCAGTAGCTCTTAATGTAATTGGAGGAGTACCAATAAATCCTTGGCCTTCAGTTATACGGTAAGCTAATCCATTAGAGTCTGCTGGTATAAAGGCATTATTCATAAAGAACAAAGAAGGAACTCTCCATTCAATAAAAGTAGCATATAACTTATCAGCTAATAATAAAGGATCTGGATTAAATGTAGGAGTATCAGTTTTTAAGAAATTAATAGAACTTAGATTCATCATAACACCGTCTCTCCTTGGTGTTAATACTTCAAATACAATTCCATCGAAACCTTCAAAATTAAAACCTGCTACAAAATGGACTCTTACCTTATCATATGCAACATCCAACTGAGGAGCAAATGTTTGCAATAAATCTACGCTATCAGTTAGCTCAGGACTATAATCATTATAAGGTACACCAATATCTGTATCTAATGAAACATACTGTGTTCGAGTTTTATTGTTAGAAACGGCTGAACCGTCTCTATCATTACCCATTGTACCGACTACAGTATCAGTATTAAAAAAGTATGTACCTTGAGTATTAGCATCCCTCATTAATTCAATAGGGTAGTTAGCCGTATTAAATGTCGTTGGTGTAGCTTGACTCGTATAGACATACTCTATAAGTATTTGCTCAGATATTTGTATAAACCTTGATGATTCCATTCTATTCTATTTATTTACCATTGCAAAAGCTTAGGGTTCCATGAAACACCAACACCAATGTATGGTCCAAAAGTTCCTTGGCCTGTTATACCTACTCCCATATTTAAACCTAATCCAAACGGCTTTCGGTTTTCCATCTGTAAGCTTTTAAACGCAGAGCTCTTTTTATTAATCATTATTCCTTGTGTACTATTAAATGTAGTTCCTGGATAATCAGAAGTTAATTTAATAAATACCTCTTTGGTTTTAATATCCTGTGAAAGGGTTGCATCTAACCAAATGTTTTGTTTTAATCCTATATTTGCAGATCCAAAAATTAAACTATCATTTAAAGTATACGGCAATGATACATCAATTAATCTAGAGCTTTTGCCCCATTCTCCTTTAGAATCAAAACTTAAAATTGATTTGAATTCTTTATTGCCTTGTTTAACTACAGTATCTTTTGTTTTAACTGGAACTTCAACAATTTTTTCCTCAACGATAGTTTTATATTTAACTACTGTTATAGGCGGTCTATTTTTTTCATACTCTAAACTATCTCTCAGTTCTTCTAAAGATAAATTTAAACCTTTAATTTCACCAACAGATTCGCCTTTTTCATTTACATAATTCTTAATAGTGTCATTAGCAGCAACCAAATTATTTTGGATACGAGTAACTTCACCTTTAGCATTTTCAGTTTCATTACATTGCCTTAACAGCAAAAATAAAAGTACACCGATACCTCCGAGTAAAAACATCCTGGTGTTTTTCGGATCAGTTAAAATACCAAGAATATTTTTAGCTATCAGTATCATTCTTCAATAAAAGGAAGCAGCTTATTAGGTGTAACCTCAGATGCCCCATATTTTTTTGTAATTTTATCCATGAACTTTTTTTCTTTTAATTTCATGCCGTCTACTTCTTGAAATAAGCCATCTCTTTTCTTGGCTAAACTTTCAATACTTTTTTGCATTAAGTCTAAGGAAAGTTGTATTTCCCTATACCTTTTTATAAAACTATTTAATTCTTTTATTTCTTTTTTTGTCATTTTAATTTTTATTTAAATATTTATATTAAGGGTATGGTATACATGATGTTGCTGGTCCTGAGCATGGATATTTACTGGCCAAAGAAACCAGACCGTTTAACGGAATTAACTTTCTGTTTATTATTTGCCATCCAAACTGAACTTCTACCAGAGATCCAGTAGGTTGCGCCGGTGTTGGGAATGAAGCAAGATTTCCTGACCCATTGTTTAACATTTTAGTTGATGTCCCATCCCACACCATTTCAATAGTTTGTTCTACCACTGCCCCTCGTAGACCATCCTGTTCATCAGCGTTTAAGGAAAATGTTGCATAACCCTTTGTAGCAACAGGTAAACCTGGGTATGTTGGAGCCAATGTTCCATACCAGTTTGTCCAATTACCATTTCCTGCATTACCTCCGGAGGTAAGGTAAGATCTTCTTCTAGCCGTTGGTACTAAAATATCAATATCACCATAGGCTAGTAATTGGTCCAATCCAGACGAGCCTACTCTGGCTTGTGAGTATGTTGTAGTAAAGTGTCTTAATATTAGAATAATTCTTTGGCCTGGGTAAGCACCTACTGGAAAATAAAACCCTCCTTGACCGCTAGTCTCAGTCCAATCATATACAACTGGTCCGTTAAAATCTGTTGGCCTAGGCTGAATTCCCATTGGGGCTACCTCTGGTTGGTATATATCAGCCGGGTTTCCTGGAGTTCCTATTAGTGGGATATCGTTATTAGATGGCGCAAAAGTTATCTGAATCATTGATGGAGATTTAGCAAGATCCGCTTGTGTTGGCATACCTACAGCATTAGTAGGGCTAAACTTTGATAAAGTATTAACACCATATCTCTGAGTATTATTAAGATTTTCAGTCGCATTTTCATCCTTAGTTAAATCTGTAGTTGGATTATAATTTTTACCACTATTCCTTTCTTGGCTTCTGCTTATTACCCAAGGTGTAGCCCACGAAACCTTATTTCGACTAAAACTGAAAAATTGTTCATTACCAACACCATAGTTAAAATTAGCACCAGTCGGTACACCAGGAGTCTGTAAAGAACCATTAAATGACTGTATACTTATTGACCTATCAAAAGCATCTTTTGGATAACCTAGTGGCTGCAATGTTAATGGATCAAACGAATTAGCACCAGTTGATTCATCAGCTATTCTAGTAGCTATATTACCACTATCTCCTTGGCTAGTTGAAAGAGGCATGAATGTATTTGCTTCAACCATAAAACCAGGAACAGCATCACTCGCTTGAGTATAATTGTATATCCCTTCTAATATTCCGTTTAAATTAGCACGCTTTTGTATACTATCAATTGGTGTTGAAGATCCTTGCCCTTGTGCAACCCAGGTTTGTCTACCTACAAATCTAGTATGAGGTGTTGAAATTCCAGCATATCCAGTAGACTTATAATCTAAAACAATACTTGGACCTCTTTGTGAAAATGCACCTGGTCCAGGTTGATTAGAATTTCCTCTAATAATTGTTTGTGTACCTGAAATAATATAAAGTTCACCACCCGTTCCCGACGAGTTAGGTCTTTCTGATTTTTGTTCAATTATTAGATTATTAAGAGCTGTAGCAGGATTGCTAGATGATGCTTCTAATTGTGCAACACCACCTTTAGCTAATAGACGAACACCACTTTGCGCTCCTTCTATTTGCACACCGGCCTGTCCTCCACCGACACCATCGTTTGCATATATTTTAATATTTCCACCAGATAAAAGTTCAATATTATTATCATTTCCTATAGGAGTTATCATTCTTTGAGTTGCAGCAACCCATTGCTGTGTACCTGTATAACTAACTGGTGCCGTGGTTGGATTTAACCAAATAAATTTTCCACCACCACCATTAGTTCCAAATCCGTATTGAGTCAATGTTTGCCCTTGTGTACCTGACGTAGCTATCTCAGCCATATTACCTGATGCACTACCTGCAACACCTACTTTCATTAATAAACTACCATCACCAAATTGGCCGGATAATCCTGCACCGGATTGTATAGTTACAGCTGAACCTGCAAAAATATCAATTGCTCTTTGAGGGGCAGTTACTTGCAATCCTATCATATCAACCTGACTAGCAGGAAGTGTTGCAGGTTTAGGTATATTAAATACCAACCTATCATCTTGTGCAATTGATATATTGGTTAATAGAGCAGGATCGGTTTGTTCAAATTTATCATTAAGTCCTGCAGATTTACCACCATGAAAAACAATTCCTCTACTATTTGAATTTTTTTGATGAATAAGCAAAGAAGTTCTATCAGAACCGTTACCAATTGTAATATCTTGAGGTACTATATAAGAAGATGTAAAAGGAATACCAGCTAAAGATGGTGTACCTTCAGCAACACCTCCTATCATAATAGAAGGTACACCTTCATTAATAGCAGTAGCACCATTTCCTGCTCCTACTGGTCCATTATATCTAATGTTCTGTTGATTAAATATAGGAGCACCTGTAAATAATCCAAAACCACCACCTGATCCTGGTAAACCAGCAGGGCCCTGTAAATCTATATTAGTTAATACCCAAGCATTTCCGTTATATTCCCATACTTGGCCATCAAATTGTAAATAATAATCACCTTCTAATGGATTAGGAGTTGGTGGTACATCGTTTGGGCTAACTCCTGGTGATACACTAGAATTATCTTCATACCAAGTAGTACCCTTTGGGCCTCGTCCACCTGCAGGACCTGTAGGACCAGGGCCACCTTTAGGTCCGGCTGGCCCTCCACCATTCAGTAATATTTGATCAAAATTAAAATTAGTCTTATCGACCAACTGCGAAATAGTATCCGATGCTATTATTTCTTGTATAGTGATTGGCATTTCTCTTTATTATTTTTTAACTATAGTAACGCTGAACCCATATGATTCAGAGAAACCTGTTCTTTTATTATATATTAGCCTTAAATCAAATGGATTAGTATTCAAAGTTTTTGATGAAACATTTTCATTAATAGTTAATCCAGAAGTTACCTTTTGTAAGTCTGTTAACTCTGCCGTGGTGTATGTATCACTGCTCTTATTTCTACTTGCTAAAGTATAAAAATTAATTTCTTCTACTTTATATAACTTTAATATATTTTCTCTAATGTATTGTCTCACATCATCATCTAAAGTTTCTAAATCACCAAATCCATATAAAGGATTTACATATTTTAAAAATTCTTTTTTGATAGGTTCAAATAAGTATTCAATTAATCTCTTTTCGATAAAAAGATAAAAAGTTACTATAGGAGGAGACGGTTTTTTCTTGAGTGCATTAAGCTGAGCGGTACCTGCAGATTTTATTACAGGCTTATTTACTGTAACTGAAGCAATATCTTGATACATAAATGTTCCTTGAATTAAGCTAGGCTGTTTAATTGCAGCTTTTACAAAAGGGTCAGGTTGAAATGTTTCTAGAATAATAGTTTCTGGAACTTTTAAATATTTAGAGCCAAAAAATGACTTTCTTTCTTTCATAGATCTTGTACCTATGATAGTCTCTATTAAAGTTTTATCTATACTTTTAATAAAATAGGATGGTTCCCAGTTAGAAGAAAATGTATAAAAATCTTTATAATCAATTCCTATTTCGTTAATAAGCGGATAGAGACTAGGAAATGCACTATCATTAGAAAGCTCTAAAATAGTTGAAGGATCTTGCTCATTTACTTTATGATAAAAGAAATTTTGTATTTGCCCAAATCTTAAATCTTGACTATGAAATTGAGTATTTTTATATTTACATAATTCTAATACCTTTAATTTATATTCAGCGTCTGGGATATTAGTAGATCCTGTATTTCCACCAGTAACATCTTCATTAAAATCTATATTCATATAAGGATCTCTAAAGAAAAGTAAAGGCAATGCATAAGGTGAATAATATCCAGCATGTCTAGCAATAGGAGTTACATTAGGATCAGGCTGTAAAGATAAATCATAACCTATAACATCAGTTAAGTTAAACTCAGTTGGTTTAGCAGGATCTGGTAAAACGCCTACATAAACAGATTTAAGTATATCAGACTGTGCTCTTAGTGTGATACTAAAAGTTTGTGCTAATGTACCATCAGAATTTTTTACTTGTGTACCATCAACATTAATTGTCTCATAAATAATATTAGGATTTCCTTCATTAACAGCATCAAATATTTCACCAAAGCCAACTGCATTTAATCTATTAATAAATTCAAAATATCCACTATCTTTAATTGTGTAAGTGGCTTGTATTAATTGTGAACTACTAGGACTAGGTGTAGGTAAGATAACACCCGGTACTCCATTTGCAGAAACTATGCTACACGTAAATTTATTAGAACTAACAACTTCAGTAATACCATCGCATATATAAGTTATACCACCTACTGTAAACTGAATTTGGCCATAAGTACCATTTTCTAATATTCTAATATCATTTAAAAAATCAGGAAGCTGGCCATCTTGATTAGGTTGGCCAATAATAGTGTATAGTTGTGTTCCTGGGTTTAACGTTGATTGATTAAAGCTTATTGCACCTTTTAAGATTCCATCAGTATAATCAAAACTATCACCTATTTTAATAGGCCCACAATCTGAGTTTACATTAAACGAACTATTTAAAGAATATAAAGTAGTCCTATCTATAGAGTTAGGATTTGTATAAGAGGAGCATGTATATGCATATTCTATTGAAATAAGCATAACAATAGTTTTCCACTTATCATTTTTTATAAACTTAATTTGGCTATTAGGTGTACCATTTAAATTAGGAACTAAGATAGCAGAAAATCTATAATCATTAAAATTGCCATTTGTTATATAGCTTAATGACTGTGCATTAAAATCAGGCTTTTCACTTCCTATTGCTTTCTCTTTAGCAATTATCCTAACACCTCTTAAAAACGCCTCAGAAAAATTTTGATCGTCACCACCGCTAAATCTACCATATCTTAATTGTCTATCTATTTCAGTAATTCCACCAGTAGTAAATTTTTCTATAATAAAATAATCATCAAAATAATTCTTATTAACATTTTGGAATGTACCTGGTACAAAAATCTGTCCAGTAATTAAATTTTCTGGTGTATTATCAACAGGAGCTTTATCTATATAACTCCATGAATTTTCAATTGCATCTTTTGTAAAATATGTAGGGAATTCAGATAAGTAATACCACTCATGTGTAAATCCACTAGCCTCTTGTACTTTATCATATTTAGATGGTGCAAAATTATTTAAACCAAAAGCTAAACTTGTGTCCAACCTATAAGGATGATTTCTTACATCTTTACCATCATTAATCCACGCCCATTTATTTATATAAGGAACTATTCTAGATATTGCAGCCTGTGAAGTTAAAAAGTTTTCTTCTAATCTAATGTATTCGCTTTGGATATATTCATCATCAGGGTTTTGATCTTCTGCATTGTTTAACAATCCAACTAAATTATAGAACCCACCGTTATCATAAAAGTTTCGTATTTCTGGATTTTGGCTTATTCCTACATAAGACGGTGGATTACTACCTTCTATAGATTGATTATACTGAGCATACTCAAAGCTTAATTCACCTTCTTGGCTATAAAGAGTACTATAAAAATCAACATCAAAATCTTTAACATCAAAAAATGAAAATCTACCAAATGAAGGCTTATAATCTGAATAAAGAGCAACTTGATTACTCCTAGTCACCATAATCTGATTATCATCGCATGTTATGATTACATATTTATCAATATCCTTATAACCTATAATGGTATCAAAACCGTCAAATATAGGTTCTTGTGTATAAGGGACCCAATCACCTATTTCAGTAAAGCCACCTTTCGTCTGTACAAAGTTTCCTTTTATAAATCTATCTTGATCACCTTTTTCAACTTTAAGTAAACTATTCTTAGTATTATTACCACCAACAAAATTAGCACCTGGTGTAATTTCATTAGTTTCTGGATAAGTTTTAATTTGATCAAAAATTTCTGGATAATCTACATTAATTTTAAAATTTAATTGATTAAATCTTGATCCACTAAATCGTGATTTAATATAAACAGTGCTATCATTATATGATGCAGTAAAAAATCTAACGTTTTCATCTATTCCTTTGTTTATAGCAGAAGTTATTGATCGTGCAATTTCTTGTGTAGTTCCATTAGGATTAAAAAATCTTTCAAAAGCTTTGCCTGGTATAGGTGCTAATGTTGAATTTGCAAATATTTCTCCACTTAACTCGGCACCATCATAAAATGCAATTCCAACACCATCTTGTATATTATCTAAAATTTTTATATACATTTGTGCATATCCTGCACTACTTAGAATACTAGCATTTGCAAATGTATCTGGTTCTTTATAACCAGCAAATAAAGAAACATCAACCTTAGTATCAAATAGTCTTATTTGATTCTTATCCCATAATGAACCTTTTTTAATTGTATGAAAATTATCTTCTTTGTCTTTAACATAAAAAATAGATTCTACTTCATCTACTCTTTCCGGTGTAGGCAAACCTGTAACGGTAGTAGTTTTTGCTGGATCTAAAAATAAAAGTATACCTTGGTCATTAGTTATTTCAAATGGTGTATTAAGATCCTGTGAGACTTCATTTATTGTAGTTATTTTAGGCAACTGAGTTTTTTCAGTATTTTTATAAAACCCTTCTCCTGAAATATCAAATGTACCTTCTTCAACTTCATTAACATACATTCCAAAATATCTGTTAATAGAATATTCATCGGCAGTAGGATCATCAAATAAAAACTCCAAGTTTAATAAATTAGCTAATAAGATGCTATTATTTTGGAAGCCTTGTGTAAATAAATAATCATCTTCCATTATAGTCCCATCCTTAGTAACTAAATCTTCATAAGCAAAACTACCCGAGCTTGTAAAGCCACCGTACTTGTAAGAAATTCCATTCCACAATATTGCCTCATCTTTTCTCCATGTAATATTAAGAGGAACTTCCGGAAATGTTTCTTGATTTCTATAATTTCTAATATAAGAACCTAGCGCAGTACCTTCAGTTAAATCAAAAGTTTTAATTGCAGTACAATTTTCTAATACTTGCTTGGTAAAATTTTCTGAAGTTTGCGCATCAATAAAATTTTCATTTTGTGTTAATGCCCTATAATTATTAACAGCAGCTGGATCATCTAATCTAAAAATAACAAAAGCCGAAGGTATTTGTTCATTTAACCAAAGCGGTGCCAATGTTCCTAAACTCTCAGGATAAGTTTCAGATGCAACTGATCTAGTCCCTGCACAATAAAACATCTCATACTGATTACCATAATTAGAAAGAACTGCTGTATTCTCATATTCTTGGAATACCTCATATGCAGCTTCTGCTGGGAATTTACCAAAATCAAAAAATCTAAAAACATCCTGGTCATAGGTACTCGTACCATCAACTTTAAATGCTTTAAATTTCTGAGATGATAGTCTAGTATTAGCACTAAATGATTCCAAGTAAATATTAGTACCATCAGATACTACTTTAACATTACCAGTTAATTTAGGATTTGTTCTAATTAAACTATATGACGCTTTATCAAGCAGTTGTTCAGCCATTTATCTTTCACTTTTTTTATTTATTCACCAAAGATAAAGTTAAAAATAAACTAAGACTGTTACTGAGTTAACGGTCCGAACCCTCCATCTACATTAGTAAGAGCAATTGATCTTTGAACCTGAGTCTGATTTAAAGAAGGTCTTAATCCTGCAACAACCTTTTCTAAATCAACCAAGCTTTTAGTTACTGTTGCTTTAGGGAAATTATCAATACTTAATCTATCCGATCTGTACTTAGCAGAAATTTCAATATCAAATTGTACTGTATCAGAATTTTGAGGATTTAAATCAAAACCTATTCTCTTAGCATAAGTTAAATTAACTGTTGATCCAGTAGGATCCCCTCCAATATTACCTAAGCCTGTACCCGTTGTTACACCAAAGTAATCTGTCATTCTATATTGAAAGACTAAAGGTATGCTTACTTCATTTTGTTGACCAAAAGGAACAGGTTTTCTAGACTGATTTGCATCACCATCAACTTGAATATTTTCATGATTATCAGATGATATAAATAAGTATGATCCGCACGTTTGCTTTCCTATTAAGAATTGATCAAATCCATCAAATGATGTTTTTGTATTTCTAGAATATCCACCAGGTAATGCTGCAATAGCAGGTATATTATTTAATGACGGGCTAGCTTGTAGAGCTTGTCCTGTAGCAAAGTTAACTATTGGAGAATATGTTGCAGCAAATGTAGTCAAATCAGTAACATTTTCATTTAAATAAATATTCTGCTGTAAACCTTTAGATTCAGTAGATTTTAATGGAGCAAATTTAGAATTTCTAAACAAAACTGCACCAGTGCCATTACCTGCAGCCGAGCAATCAATACCTGCAGCCGGCAATGGATCAGGTAAAGTAGTTATATCTCCAGTTAAAGCTATATAAGCATCTCTATATGCTGTATAATTAGTTAAGTACGGGTGGGCAATTGAAACTGTTACTACATCAGAATTACCACCTGGAAAGTTCGGTGTCGTTGTAGGTAAACCATTAGTGTCAAACCCACCACCCCAAATAAACTCGGTCGTAGGACTACTAACACCAGTGTTATTAAGACCATTATAAAAGTTTTCAGCTGTATCTAAATTAATAGTAAAATCTCCATCTGGGTTTTCATAATTATAAAAAGTATTATCATTAGATACATCACTAAATCTACTGTAAATAAATTGACCTCTATTCTGAGTTGATTGGAAAGGTGGTAGTGAAACCATCTGTCCGTATTTTGTAGTTGCAGTTACATCCGGGTTTGTCAATAAAATTGGAGTAAGATCATATTTTCTAACCGTATTATAATCGGAATCATCTGTTCTATATGTAGCTCTACCATTTGACTGGTTTGCTGCACTGTTATCTAACCATGAATATGTTGCAGGTAAAATAGTAGCCCCACTATCAATTGCACCAACATTAATAGGTACAGCAGAATATGAAGCAGGATTTTCGGATTGTTTTACCATTCTTTTTCTACTACCCGCAACTCTTGAAACTAACTGTAATGTAGTTTGTGAGCGGTTTCCAATTTGAATAAAATAAGTCTTGGATACAACTGCACCTCTAGGATCATCAAGACCTTTAACTTCTTGTCCATAAAATCCAGCAAATATTTTAGTTACTGAATTTCTTCTTAATGGGTAAGTATTTCCAGCATCATCAACTAACACGGTAGTTAATTCACCTTGTGCATCACTTAATATTTCAGCAAACAAGTCTAATTGATTTTGCATTTCATTTAACTTAGTAAATAAATCAATCGGTGTTTGGTTTTCTGATAAAAAGCCAGATGCAATAACTGGAGTAGAATGAGCAAAATAAGTTTCATTAGCAGTAAAAGAACTACTTAAATGAGTATTAATTCCTTTGGCTTCTAAATCTTCTTCTAATGCGACCTTTGCTAAATCTTCTTGGTTCTGAGCTAATATAGATTCAAGAGCACTATCTGAGCTTAAGTTTGCTGGAAATTCAACTCTAATTGCTGGGCTCCATTCACTCTCTAATGGATTAGATGGCCAACCTGCTTCGGATATTGATTTAACTTGTATTTCTACTTGTTCACCTTTTCTAATTGGAATATCCAATTGATTAATATTAACTGAGTCTGCATTATCATCATCAATAGGTGTCCATTCATATAAGCCAGTTATAGAATTTTTTGTTCTTGGTCTTAATACACTATCTACAATTATATAATTTGAAAATGCACCTTGGCTTGTTCCACTACCATCAGTAAATGCAAATTGGTCAACTGGGTTTGCTGCACCATCAGCAGAAAGATATCTGTAGCGATATTTAAATTTAACAATATCTTGTAAGCCTGTATCAGGAGCAGATTTTTCTTCAGGCATTGCCCAAAAACCTCTTACTCTATATTTAGGTGTTATACTACTAACAGAATTATCTGATGCAAAAGAATCTATTTCAGTAACAACAGATGCATATAGTTTAGCTTGTGATGCTCTCTCAGTTATAAGACCCTGTAAAGCATTCTTATCAGCATCTCTTTCAACCTCAGTTTTATAATTGGTTGTTTGTATCTTAGTTCTACTTTGTGCTATAGCCACATCCAATTCAGATAATGTAGATTGGATAGTATTCTTTTGATTATTTAAATCTTTAAGTTGAACTATGGCATCAGAATTACTAATTTGTCCATTTATTAAAGTTACAGAAAAATCATCAGAATTTAAAACAGGAGCATTTGGAGTTAGACCTTCTCTACTTGTTGGAATCTTATCCTCTGCAAATGATAAAAGATACCTACCAAAGTCAACTGCATTTTGCTGGTAATAATCTGCTAATGTTTGTTGTGTACCTGCTGCATTAATAGTAGTCAAATCATTAGTATAAAAACCACTACCTGGAGACCAGTTAACTGAAGGTATTTTTGAATCTGGATCAATAGGTTTAATAAATGTAACGCATCTTTCATTAAAACCAACAGTAACCTGGACTTCAACCAAATCATTTAAGTTTGATCCTATTTTTAAAACATCGGCTCCAATTGTAATTGGTTTAGATCCTTCTTGTAATCTTACTATAACTGAGTTAGTACTTGAATCAATTTGGGTTACAGTATATCTTGTATCAACAGGGTCTGAAATAACTTCTAAGCTATCACCAACCTTTAATTGAACTGTATCTGCAAAATCAGCCTCAGAATCAGTATAAAAAATCTTATTAAGTTTATAAAGTTTTTGTACAGTTGTTTGCTCAACTCCATTTACTGTTTCTGTTACAGACTCTTCCCCTATTCTTATTACACTAAAGTTACCAGAAAATCTTTTTTCTCTAGGAGGCAAATCAACTACGGCTTCATCTAATACATAAGAGATATTCTTTTCAACAATTTCTTGTAAAAAATCATCATAATCAATTTCAGAACTTCCGTTATATCTATTTTCAAAAAAGTTTATTTTACTTTGTGTATTTGTGTCTAAAATAAATCTTTGAATTATTGCTCTTTCAGTATCAATAGGAACTTGACCAGTAAGATCAAATGAAACATAAAGCAAAGGATTAATTAATTCTTCAAAAAACCAATTAGGCTTAATGTCAAATTCACTAATAGAATTTAAAGCAGTTAAATCATTTGCCTCTGTAGGTAACTTTGCTAAAACTAATTTTCTAAATGTACCATCAGGTAATCTTATAGAACTATTAGAGTCATTAAAATTTGTAATAGTATTAATGTTACTATTTAATCTATCAACTGAATTCTTTAAAAATCCAAAGCTTGGAATAGTAATCCTAGAATTAGTTCCATCATTATTTTGTATATTAACAGTAACCGACTCTCGGCTTGATGTAATAGCTTGATTCACTTTCTCAAAGCTCTCCAGCGAATTGTTAAACAGTCTTAACAGTTCTGGGAGTAAAGTTTGTATCGAATTATTTTCAGCCATTATCTAGGTTTCAATTTTATTATTTATTTGACTATATCGTAAGTGAAATTTAACACACCTTGTTCTAAACAGATTAAATCAATAATCGGTAAGGTGCTTAAATCAGCATTAGGAATAGTTGCAGCCAATCTACCATAAGAGCCATTATTTAATCGGCTCGGTGAATCGGTATATATTCTTATATTTCTGGATCCCATAAGAGGAGCATTATTAAATGTTAATCTAACAGTTTGTCCAGTTCTCCATTGGATATCTGTATCATCAATGAATATTTCTAAATCACCACCTGCTTGATTAATCGTATCTAATCTAAGCATATTTGTAAATGTTTGTAATTCTACAAATGCTCTTGGGTCAACTACATTTAGATTTAAAGGATTAGTTGCATCTATAGCTAAATCACTAGAATCAACTGGTGCCATAAATCTATATTCTTGTACAACATTCTCAATATGAATTTGGTTTGGTGTATTTGTATTTACTGAGATCCCGTTACCTTGTCTAACCACTTCCGTATTATATTGTAATGTTTGAGAAACATCGCCATTTGCCAACATTTGAATTTCATCAGCATTCTTGGCAATCAAATCCAATAATGTAGTACTGCTTGCAAATGCTAATGAAGCATTATCTAATTGTGTTTGTAAATTATTAATTTGGCTTTGTAAAAATGCAGATGTACTAACAGAGTTTAAAGTATTTTCTACTGCTGCTAATCTGAGTTCAAGATTAGCTATTTCTATTTGCTGTCTTTGGAATATTTGAGCAGATGATTGCAATTGAGCAGATGCATCTGAGAATAATCCCATAGAGAAAGTATTATAATCATTTACTATTGTGTCAATCCCAGCTGTACCAGGAGAAGCATCAAATCTTAAATTAATTTTAAACCCATAGCTATTACCGTTTTGCCCAGTTGTAAGATTAGGTTTAAACTTTGGATATCTTTGAATGTAACCACCATCAGTTGTAGGAGTAATATTATCCAATAATAAAAGTCCATAAAGATTGGTTGTAGTATTATCACTATTACTTAAATCAACCATATCATAATAAACCAGCACTGCATTAAATTCAAAAGACTCAGCTAAGTCAATTCCATTAAATTGTGGAATAGTACTTATAGTTGAATCAGTAGCAATCTGCTGATAGTCATTAGGATTAAAATCAATACTAATTCCATCTAATTCACTTCTTACATAAGCAGAACCAGAATAACCTGGAGGGTTATTATAATCAGCAGGATATTTTCTAATATTAGCATTCAATACACTTGTAAAAGTTGTAGGCTCAGTAAAGTAAGCATCGACTGTAGACGGAGGAGTTGTTTCATCCATCCAATTTGCATTAGGATCTGTATAACCTGCTGGACCAGGACCTTGTAAAGGTTGGTCATAATCATAGAATGCTGTAATATCTAATCCTTGTGGATGTATAGTTGCAGCATTACGACCTAAAATAAATTCATCTTTACCTTGAATCTTAAGGTTAGGTTGATAGTTTGCATCAGAGATAGATTCAAAGAGGATTGTAGGCGTTCTACCCACTTCCGTTGGTACATTAATATATAATTCTGTATAAGCTTCTCCGGCTTTATCTACATTATTTACAATATCAATTTCACCAATATATCTGACTACTCTTCTGTACTGTCGAGTACCTGAGGTTATTTCATCTTCCTCAACAAATCTTGGAGAAGTTAAACCACTAACTTGCTCTAAAGCATTAGCTTCACGGAACCTCATAGCTCCAGTTTCCTTTAACCACTTAAAGAATACTCTTTCCGTTACAGATAGGTTTGTAGTGTTATCATAATTAACATCACTAATAATTAATTCTTCTAAATTTAGCGCATAATTCTGAAGACTTTCAGTAAAGTTAACATTAGGATCACCTTTTAAACCGCCGCTCCATATAGCACCATCAATAGTATCAAACTGCATATAGTTTTCATACTGACTAAATGTTGTTGGATCTAATCTATCAAAATCTGGTAGATTAAGAAGCACAAACTTTGAAAAGACTAACTTAAGATCATCATTATTGAGAGTCCTAGATAAGTCTTTTGCTGCTGATGAGAACGTGTAAAAAGTTCCACCATCTGCCTGGGGTGTCTTTATTAAGGGCGTTGTTGCCATGTATATTCTTTATCTTTAATTATTAACTTGTTGTATATCCTGTACCACCTGCAATATACCAAACACCAACACCTGATCCGTTGTCAACGCATAGTAAGTGTACAGTTTGTCCTATACCATTTAAGTTAAGGTTTGTCTGTGCAGCACCAGGTAATACCATGTTATTTGATACACCATTGATTGTTACTAATCCACTACCTGTAGTATACACAAAGAAAATTTCTTGTCCTATACTTCCATTAAACAATGATAATGTTAATGTGTTTGCTACATCTGAATTTCCAACTCTGTTAATTGTGTATGGAGGAATTGCTGTTGTAGTTCCTACGCTGATAGTAGCCGGCATTGCCTGGCCAGTATCATCTAAAGTAACTGGGTTAACATCATTTCTAAATACACCTGCACCAGACATATTTAAATTTCCTGTCATCTTAACATTGGTTAAAATATCAAATGTACTTGCATTTACATCTAATAATATTGTACTCAATCCAACTCTTAATGCTTCAGTTGAAACATTTGCTAAATTAGTTATGGTACCAGCAGATGGTGCAAAGTAAACTTCCATTGCATTAATCTCACTGGAGAGAACATTAAAATTATCGTTAATTACAAGTCTTGATCCTGATAAAGAATCAGTTCCTAAAATTTCGGTTACGCTAATTGCCATTTTATTTTATTTGTTTTATATTTAAGATATTTCTATCCTTTTTATATTTATTCCCATTACTATCGATAAGTTCTAATGTTATCACATACTTTCCTGGGTCTTTAAAAAGATATGTTAGATACTTACTGTTGAAATATATATCAGCCGCTGATGAGTTAGTAGTATTAGTGATGGTCCATTTAGGTTCATCCTTCCCTACTATTCTACATTTGTCATATACAAACATAGCCCATGTCATTGGAGGTAATACTTTTCCGTCATTAATAAACTTAGCAGTATTCCAAGTTGGGTTATTAGAAATACTTTGACTACTTTTATAAATTCTACTTAAACAATCAATGTTTCCACCAATTGGATTATCTTCAAATGGTATATATCCGGACAAGCCACCTGTAGCAAACATACTATCTAAAATATCTGTATTAGGTTTTGCTAATAATGTTTGAATATATGTTGTATATAAAGAATGCCCTAATGGGTTTTGATCTTCTACATCAGTAGCAGTAATAGGAGTCCATTCCGGAGATAAAGATCCACCGCTTATATAAGGAGCAACAAATCCCCATTCAGAATAAATTAATAAGTATAAATACTCCCTCATTAATAAGGCATTAAATTCATCATTACTTTCGCCAGGTTGTTGTGTATATCCTGAGATATCAAAAACTCCATTATTAATTGCTTCTGACATTGCATTATAAGTTGGTCCGTATGGAGATGTTTGATTAAATACATTAGGATATGCACCAGGTAAACCGAATGTAGTTATAGTATGTAAAGCATGTTCTAATACTTCAGTTATTTTATCCTGTGGAGTAACACCATCTAATTCCCAAATAAAATCAACATTAGCATTATCATCATTAGTTTGATCCCAGCCAGCATAAGACTCTAACGGTGGAAAATAAGCACCCATACCTTCATATCCTATTCTCTGAATAGTTTTCTTAGATTGTAATGATTGCAATACTGCTGCTTGTTTATTATAATTAATATTAGGACCGTCAGGGTCTAATATCATTTCATATACTCGCGCTACCTTTTTTATAAATTCATCTGATACTTTTTCAGTACCACCTAATTCAGGTAACCCTAATAATGTAACACCATTAATTGCCAATGATCTATCAAATGGAGGATATAAAACTGTTTCCTCTAATGGGCCACCAACATAATCAGTTGCATTCCCTGTACCATCAGCACATATTCTAATTCCATCTACATCAACCATATCAACTGATGTGAAGTCCCCAAAGTGTCCATAATATCTAGCAACTGCTTGCACAAATATTTCACTACTAGCTGCATTCATTACTAAGTTATAAACATACTTATTTATAATAGGATTAGTACTTACATTTAAAATATCCACGGCATCACCTAAAGTAGTTACAGAAAAATCAAAGTATTCTTGGCCTGCTGTCCCATACCTATCTACAATTTTTAAATAACTATTTGGAACAACTGTACTGAATTGAAAAAATGCAGGAGTGTCACCTGTAGTAGCAGTCATTTCCCACCATAAGTGAAAACCATTATCCCATGTACAACTTCTATCATTTAAATTCTTCCACTGATACGGTCCACTAAAACTAGCTTTACCTCCATCTTGAAAGTTTCTAATTTGAAAATCTGTATTAGTTCCTATTCCAAAATTATTAAGAATTGCATTAACTCTATCTAAAGATTCATATAAGCTTGGAGTTTCTTCATCCCATGTAACAGAAGGCTCTATAGGTAAATTCCACAATGAGCCATAATCATTCCATTTATATTTTCCTTCAGCATCCCATGTATAGGTAGATTTTCTAGCTTGATACCATCCAGAATATTCAACCTCTTTTGAATCTACGCAAATTTCTTCCATCTTTACAATAGATGAAATGTTGTTATACATATCAAATAGCTTCATCTCTACTGAATAGTCACCTACATAAGGTAACACTATAGGCAATGTATTATACTTTGCAATAGGTCCTCTTATTGTAAAAAAGTATGGTGGAGAAATGCCAGGAGTTTCATTTTTATAAATAGTCCATTCTATTTCTGCAATATTTCCATAATTAATACCATCCCATGTATATAAAGTTTCACCAGGCTGTTGAATAAATGTAAACTGCCCACCATTATTTGAATTTGCTAAAATAACAGAAGGTACAAATCGGTTTACATCATTACCATAACATCTTATTGCTGGCCCAATTACATTGTCTATTTGAGACCAATCAAACCAGAGCCATGGGTCAGTCTGAGTATTTTTTAATAATACAATTTGATCATACAAAGAAGTTGTTATAGTTTGAACAGTATCAGTTGCTAATACTGTATGTGATACACTACTTCCTGTAACTGAATCTGTTAATTGATAAATGTCACCTACATTAGGAGCCTGTATATTAAAATCAAAAGTAAAGAAATCATTTGCATTACTTAATTGATCCCATGTGCTATTTACATTATCCCAAGTAATACCTGCTGTGCTTGTATTATTTAAAGTTATAATAGCGCCACTTGGAGCACCAGGTTTATCAGGTAATGATTTTGAAGATTCACCCGGTACAAAGTCAGCTTGTGTTCTATCTAAATCTGGTGCATATCTTGCAAAATAAGCTAGAAATACTCCAGCGATATCTGACACAGTAACATTTTCCCCACTCTCTAATGCTCCTAGTACACTGTTTGTATCTGGGCCTATTGGTGGAGGTGGTAAAACTTGTCCAGGTACATAATCAATAACCATGTTAGATCCGACTGCTTGTGTACCAGCCCTTAATGGATTAATATAAGCATTACATGATTCAATAATAGCTTTCCCAACTATAGCACCTTCTTTTAAACAAAATTCATTAAAAATTCTAAGATCTTCTAAATAAGTACATGCTTTAGGATTAACTTCAAAGTCAGCCTTTAAACCTGCTCTAATTGTATTTGTATCATTTCTGCTTATTGTATTTGTTACTTCTAATAAACCGAAAAAATCTGCCTCGGCAGTAATCCCTTTAATATGAGCGTTAAGTGGAAGGTATTCATTTTCTAATTTTCTTTTAAGACCAAATAACTTAATTAAGATTTCTTCAATAGTAAAATCTTGTAACTCTTCAGTCTTAGGCAAGTCCTCATCAGTAAAACTATCAGGTACAATCCTGTTAATTCTATAGATAAGTTCAAACATGCTTGTTTTTCTAAAGTTTTTATTAGGTAAAGTTATACTCTTATCATCAAACTGTACCGTAGGAGAAAATAAATCTATAGCATTACTTTGAATATAATTTCCAAATTGTGGAGAATTACCATTTACATTTTTCCAAAACTCTTTAAGCTTTAAATTATCATAACCAAAAAACTTAATTGCATTTATTAAACCTTTATAAGAACCAATAAAAGGGTAAATATTACTACCTTCCATCATTATCTCTTTTCTCTTGGTATTAATTTCTACATAATCAGGTAAAGCCTCTTTTAAATTAGTGTCTCTAAATACAGTACTGTCTGAAGCAATAACACTATATCCCATGTTTTGAGTCATGACTCTAAGTCTTTCATCTTCTTCAATACTTTCGGCATATACAGTAAATTCTGCCACAACAGTATTTGTACATTTATCTGTAATGATTAAAGTTCTCTTGTAAGTATTTTCTTGGCTTGATGAAAAGGTAATATTTACTTGTAATGCCAATGATCTGATATCATCAGTAATAATATAACCTTCACCATTAACTTTTTGGCTATCATCAAAATCTAGTGGAACAAAAAGTTTATCAACTTTAACTAAAGGTGGACCATCAGGTTCTTGTACTAATGCCGATTGAGTACCTGTATCAAAATTCTTGTCAAATTGAAAAAGAAATATTTCTTTTGGCGTATTAGTTTTCCATTCAACCTCCCAACCACATCCACCCTTACCGGTAGGATCTGCTGTTGAACCGTCTACATAGTCATGTGGAAAGCCAAACTCAAATGCACCAGTTGTAGCATTTATCATTTTTTGCAAAACAAAAATTTGACCTACTTCAAATAAATCAATAGAAACCTCAGGAAGAAATATATCACCATACCACTTATCAGCAGTATCGTCATACTTCATATTGTAATTCTTTCCTTGCTTATCAAAGAAATATAAATGTTTCCAGTTATTAGTCACCGTCTCTTAATTTATTTTTTGATACCACTTAGGTACAGCAAAGTTAAAATAAATTCTCAAATATTTTACACGGTTAATATAAAATACCATAATAGGGCTAAGATAATCTTCTAAGAAAGAACGTAGGTGTCTATTTCTAAACATATATGAAGACATATTATTTCTTAATAAGTTTAAGCCATAATCATATCCTGTATTTTTTAGTTCCCACCCTCTTTCATATGTAGCTCTGTACATGCTTGGAAACCCTACTCTATCATTTTTAACTGTTGCCATATTATTTTCCTTTTAATGCTTTAAGTGTTGGTGTATTTTCTAACCTACCTGTATTTAAACCTCTGGAGTTAGCTCCTGTTGCAATCGTCGTTCCTCGGTTTCTTTGGACTTGGTTATACTTTTCTTGTTGTATTTTATTATAAAGATTATCAGCAATAGCTTCTTTATAGAATACATTAAGTGAACTGATTTTATTCTGCTCTGGGATAGGCTCATAAAAAGTTCCATTCCTATCTTCCCAACCACCTCTTATGATTGCTAAATCATTATTTTCAATAACAATATCACCAAAGCTATCTAATCCTAAATTAGGATCTTCACCTTTCTTAAGTACTATCTTTTTATTTTCAATTAAAACTCTCTGATCTGTAACAGGATCTGTTCCATAGACAGGCACAAAATAAAAACCATCTCTAATTGCCTTTTCATTTTCTTCTGAGATAAAAAATACATTTACAGAATCAATACCTTCTACGTTTTCAATTATTGAAATAATATCCGAACGAGGAATCCTATCTCTTCTATTTACATTTAAGAAATAATCATCTAAGTTTTTTCTTATTTGAATTCTTATTTCATCTTTATCAAAATTATCAAACCATCTTATTACAACATTGAGTGCATATCTTTTAATAATAGGATCTATGATTCTTGTCTCTGCTGTAACAACTTGTCTGCCACTAGTATTTAAAATTTCATATGTCATTTCTTTTTCCTGTGCCGTCATTGTAAACTCATTCTCAGGTATGCTGAAATAATCTAAGTCACTTGTTATTTTTTTCTTTATATCTGGGATTAAGAATAAGTAAATAATATTATCATCATTTAAGTATTCATCATTTTTTGTATTATAAGCATCTATGAAAGACCAGAAGTCATACTTACTCAAATAGTAAATATAATTATTAGGATTAGCTAAAACAAATGAATTACTTTGATATGGTGCTATTAGCCTTGTGAATTCAGGATCTTCAGTATCAGAACCAAACATTGGGTTCCTTACAATATTCATTGCAAGAACTTCATTTAAATCCACCTGTTCACCTGCTTGATTTGTTCCAGGTTCCGAAAATTTAATATCCAATTGTTTACCACCGATATTACCTACTTGGCCAGCACTTTTAACATAGCTTATTCTAATCCTAGCTCCTAATGCAGGAGGTCTACCAAACTGATTGTTTCCAAAGAAACAACTAAGACCACCATTAACACTACTTTTTATCATTGCACATTTCTCATTAGGATTCATATCATACAGTGAATCAACTAATTTCCAAAGTTCTCCATCTACATGAACCGATACTAAAAATTGATCAGTAGGATCTTTTGTGGTTAAATTATAACTCTGTAAAGGTAAGCCTGTTCCAGTAAATGACTGTTCATCTTGTTCTCCTTGTACAACTTCAACATTAACAAACTGCTTATTAGTTTTTTCTAATCTAATGAAGTCACTGTTAAATCTTAAAAAATATGTTTGACCATTTTGCCCAACTTCAAAAGATGACCCATTCGTAATCTGAACAAAGTTTCCTTCGACGAGGCTAGCCGCACTTGTATTCAATCGTAATCCAATTATACCTCTTGCAGAAATACTTCTTGTAGGATCATGACCAGTTAATCTGGATAATCCGTAGATAGATTCAATATTTCTAGCTCGGGATATATTTAATTCTGTAGCTACTGCTTCAATGTAAAAGAATATTAATTCACCTAAGTTAGCGACTACTGTTAATACTTGACCAAATGGAGAAGCTGGAGTAAAAGTTTCTACGGCCTGGTCATAAGTACGTCCAAGATATTCGAATGCATCAGAAAATAATTCCGTTGCCCTAATTCTACTTTTACTAAAAAATGACATTCAATTTATTTTTTTAAAAAAGAGCTCCTATAACTCTCTGTTCATCTACAAATATATCTACAAAAGCACCATCCCTCTCATCAGTTGAAAAGAATGTAACTTGAGTATCTATTGTATACCCAGCTAGATCTGGTAAACAATACGCAGCTATCTGGCTATTAATTTTATTTTGGATTGTACTTTCGTTATTAACAAATGAAAATAACAAGTCTTCCAAATTACAACCCATACTTGGTGCCCCTAAAACATCACCTGTTCTTGTAAAAAGAACATTTTCAATTTTTAAAATTAATTGAGAGATTGAATCAGATACCTCTAAAGTATTATCATTATACTTAGGATCTTCAACATCTCTACTATAAATATCTCTAATCATTAAAGAACACTAATTTTTTATTATATATTCTCTTTAAAATTAATAGCTTTCAGATTATAATTATCCAGTGAAAAAGTAATCAACACCTTCATCTCCTTTTATTTCTTCAACTATTCTATCTACTTCTTCTCTACCTTCTGATTGAATTAGGTCATAATTAATTGTAATGTTACCTGGAAGATTAAACGAGAATGTACCTAGTATTCTAGACAATTGAATTTTTGCTTGTCCAATGACATATCTTTCAAAAGCTTCATCTTGAAATAATGCACAATCAGAAATTGTTGAAAAGATTTCAAATATAACAGCATTCTTTGGTAGCTCACCCTGAAACCTAAACTTTTTAGTTAGTCTATTATATGTATATGATATTTGTGGTAATAAAACTTGTCTTGTATTATCTAAGAATAAAGAGTTAACAACATAATACATTAAGTTCTCACTACCTATACCTGCACCATATACATCACTATATATAAACTTATCAATTGAAAAGTCTACATCACCAGCATTAAAACTATAATCACCAAATCCACCATCTTCACCACTAAAGCCACCTATTTCAAAAACATCATTAACGGAATATACTCGGGATGGCATTTGAACAATACCTCTAGGATTATTAATATTTTTCTTATTAGTAATAGTTTCATTAGCTTGGCCACTACCATAAGGAATTCCTTGTTTAAAATCTGATTTATGTAAAGCTCCAGCAGGTAAAGCAATATACATTTGTTCTACACTATCTTCATAGATCTTGTAAAAATATTTTTTTGCTCTTTGTATAATATTTGCTAATTCCTTTTTAGGAACTGTGAATGGTATTTGGCACGCTATTGTTAATTCATCATTAATTAACTTAATCAATGCGTCTAAACATTCAGCTTCCTCTGGATCATTACAATAAGTATTCTTATTAGCCATCTTATTTTATATTTTTTCTATTTCAATTATTTCAGCATTTTCAAATCGTGCTAATTTAGTAGCTCTGCCTTTTCTAAATATACCACCTTCCATCTCACCACTGAATACACCTCTAACACCAAAGACATATGAATCTTTACATATTACATTTTTACTAACATATGAATCTTCAATTTTTGAATCTACAACGTCAGTAGATCCAAATAAATTACTTTCTAAAATTGATGAATTAATTAATTCAGAACTAAAGATATCGCAATTTATAATGTTACCTTGTATCTTAGAGTCAACAATGTCAACACCATTAATTTCAAAACACTTCATTAGCTCAGCATTTTTTATTTGCATTTTACCAGTATCTGCATCATAATTAATTAAGGCCTCAGTTAGCCCAGCTTTAGTCAAAAGATTAAAAAGCTTCTCTCTCATTTTAGGATAAAAGGTTTCTACAATTTGATCATAAGTTTTTAAATCTACCATTAAATGAATTTTAGGAAAGTTCTTTTTAAATGTTTGATAATCTCTATAGGATTCTATAACACTCCTATGGTTTTCTAAAATAGCATCTAATTTTTTAAGGTCTTCTTCATTATAGACTGGATCTGTTAAAGTTTCATATAGTGATAAAACAAAATGTTCAGTTAAATCCATAATTGTGTTATACTTTTTTTCATAATCTTTACCACCTAAATACCTAAACTCTATATAATTTTTAGGTATCTTTGAAAAGTTAACACCATAATATTTTTCGGAAACAAACAAGTAATTTTTCCAGGAGACTTTTTCTGGAGAAGGTTGAGTCATACCACTTAATGGCACAATAAATTTTATAGATTTAGCATAAACAGAATCTTTTCTATTTGGAAATGCTTCATAAACTTTATCTTCATCAAAGTTTAAAACAAATTTACCTATGTCTAAACTAGATACGTTTGTTGGTGTACCTAACTTATGGCCATCAAATGCTACATTAATATGAATAGAACATCTTTCATTTGTGCTTCCGTTTTCTCTAATCCATTTTAATGTTTTAGCAATAATTAGTTTAGCCTCTACAAAAGGAAGTGGCCCTGTAACCATTTCAATCATGCCAGTTCCACCAGAATTATCTGGCTCTAGTTTAAAGACTTCATCGCTTGGAGTAAAATCACTATGAGCCTTTTCTTCTACTCTAATTTGCTTATTTAAAGTTTGGGATAAACCTCTCTTTACTTCATCAAGCCCTTCATTGGCAAAGAATTCAAATTCAATACCAATCTTTGAAGCATATATAGCATTAAGTTGTTCGTTAGTGTACATGTAGTTCCTGATTTGTTTATATATTCAAACCAGGAACGGTGTTATGCAATGTTCATTGTAATCTTACGATCACTAACATTCACACTTCCAATTTTTACATTTACAGTATCACCTTTAGATAAGTCAGCACCTTTTAATTTAGATTTATGAATTAATCCACTTATACCTTTTTCTAATTCAACAAAAGCACCGTATGAAGTAATCTTAGTAACTTTACCTTCAGTGATCATCATAGGTTTATATTTTTCATCAACACCATCCCATAAATCAATCTTAGGTCCTAATTGGCTGAGGATTATTTTTCTATCTGATATAATTTCTTTTACCCAAAAGTTAATTTCGTCTCCAGGTTTTATTGCTCTATCATCTAAAGTCTTTTGCATTTCTTCGGTTAATTCAGCTTTCGGAATTAATCCTGTTAAGCATTCATCAAATTCAGCAAATACACCAAACTTAGTGGTACCTGTAACAAAACCTACTCTAGGTTCTTTGATAGTTTCATTTAACTTTTCGATTGTTGAAGGAATCATTGTTCTTAAATATTCTCTATGAGATACTACAATTGTATCCTTTTCATTAGAGAATGTTATTGGCATAACAATAATTTCTTTACCTACTAAAACATTAAAGTCATGTAATTTATTTAAGCCTCCTAGTGAACCTGGCATAAAACATTTAATCCCTGCTACATCAACCCAATATCCACCATGAATTAATTCTTTAACTTTAGCAGTAAATCCTACAGCCTTATTTCCAATAGCATCCTTTATTTCTCTAAGCTTAACTTCTTTTATTGCATCAGAGATAGAAGCAATAACATCTCCAGTAGATTTGTTGGTTTTAATCTTAACATCAATTTCCATACCAGCCTCTAATTGGTCTACAATATAGTCTGGTTCTTTAGATAAAGTACAGTAAGCAGTAAATTTAGATTCAATGTCAATAAGAGCAGTCGTCTTATCTTTAGATATAAATGAAACAATACCTTTTGTGGTGTATGCAATATTGTCTTCAATTAATTGAGTTTTTTGTAATGTATGATCAGTAAGACCGTATAATGCTAAAGCATCAGCAGCATACATTTCATTACACATTAATTTTGTACCGTCAGGGACTTGAACTTTTACTGTTTTAGTATCAAATGGATCATCACTTAGTTGAATGGTGATTTCTTGTTCGGTCATTTTTTATTTTTTAAGAAGTTAAAATTATAGATTATATATTACTCTTTATGTATCTAATATTAATTATACATATAAGTTAGTTGTTTGTTTCATTAAGTTATGGCACCTGTACCAGAACCTGCCTGAGCTGTTGCCGTTCCTACCGTCGTTACAGTAGTAGCTACCAATCCTGATTTTATGTACTTATCAATTTCCAAACCGGCAACTTCACCAAATTTTTCGGCCTGTGCTTCTTCAATTGCAGCGGCTGAAACTGGCATCTTAAAGGGATCTCCTCCATCTTTTATATGTTCCAGGTTATCCGCCCCTGCTTTTCTACCTGCTTTATTGGCTTCTAACCAGGCTTTCTCCATTCCTGCTTGAATCTGAGATAATACTAATGGCATAATTTAAATTTTTTAATTTATAGTTTATATATTAGTCAGTTGTATTCTTTGAACTGTATGCACCACCTGGTGATGGTACAATAGGTGGACTAGTCGGCGTACCTGATTTACTTGCAACATGCGTATGGCCATCTACCCAAGCCCTAAATGTATCACCTTTCATAACTGACTCCGCCGCTGCTTCTCCTAGTTTAATACGTGGTGAATTAACATGAGTTTCAGCAGAAGCATTAATCTTAGCCTCAACACAATTAACAACAGTGTTAGTTGTAGCATTAATTACAGTATCAGCTCCACTATTAATTGTAAACTGAGCAGAATGAGTAAATGTTATATTTCCATCATTAAGCATTATAATAGAATCTCCGTTTGCATTTATTATTTCAACAGAGTTATCAGGCTTTACATTAACAGTTGTTGGGCCTTCGGTTGTAGTATAGTCCATCATCAACCCCTTTTCCTCTGTAAAGAAAACTTTAATATGTTCACCTTCTCTTTCATTCGTTGTTTCAGATACACCATCTTCTAATGTACCTGTTAAACCAAATGCAGTATCATAAATTAATACATGAGAATTTTGATATGATGCTTCTATCTCCGCTTTTGTTTCATCAGAAGGGTAAACATTTTCATGATAAACTGGTTGATAAAAATTTCCGTTGTCAAACGTGACCCTAACTATTGAGCCTAGTTTAGGAATTTCAAATTTACCACTTCCACTATTGCTCCCGCCGTACATTAACTGATGTGGTCTAGCCCACGGTAATGAGGCAGTTGGTAAAACATATGCACTTTCAGGATCAGGCCTGTTACCCGGTTGTATTTTTCCAACACGGTCATCCATTTTTCCATATACTCTAATCTTACATCTCCCTTCAAAGATATCATCATTAGTATCTTCAACGATTCCTACCCATTGTGTAGTTCGCAAATCATCGGCATTAAAATTTGCTGGATTAACCTTTCCCATTAGTTAAAAATATTTTCGTTAGTTATAGTTGAATTATTTGGAGGGCCTGATGGACCGAATGCATTACCACCACTAAACTCACTAGGTGGAGTAACAGGATCAAACGCTTGATTATTGCCTGAAATAGTTTGGTTAGGTTCATCAGCGGTACCTAATGGATTATCCCCAAGCCTTTGGCTAATATTTTCATTTTGACCAAATAGTTTTAAACCATCTTCATTACCTTGAACTGCTGCACCAACTAAAGCATTACGTAAAGCCTGAGGGTTTCCTATACCACCTAAAGTAACTTGTGTCATATCAAACACATTTCCTAATTGAACTGGATTTGCAAAACTAACAGCAGCTCTTCTACCTAAATCCAAAGCTCCATCAATAGCTTCATTTACCTGATCTTTTGCAAACGCTTTTACTTTACCAAAAAATTGATTATCTGTTTGTACTTTACTTGCATCTAATTTATTATTATAACCAGCAAACTGAGAAACATTTTCCATTAATGCATAAGTCCATTTAATTTCAGTAGTGGTTATTTCACCACCTGAATTAGTTACACCTTCAAATACTTTTCCAGATGCCTTAGGATCCCATTCACAATCAGTAAATTTAAAACCTACCTGTGATGCATTTTGATTTACATAAGAATCAGAAGAATTTGTAGTACTAGGGTTTGTTGCCTGTAACCAATTTCTTGTGGTTTTAAATTTTCTTATTTCTTGAACATAAACATATACATCAAACTTCATTAAATTTTTAGGCAAAATAAATCGCTTGTACATACTATCATACACAGCCATTTTATATAAACTAAATAATGCAGTTAATTTTAAATCTATTGCTTCTAAACATCCTATAGTAATACCTTCTTCACCGCTACTTCCAGTATAAGGATCAATTGAAAAGTCTGTAGATTTTTGCCAAGCCTCTTGTATTCCTGCTATGGTTTGAAAATAATAAGGTCTTGTATTGTTAATTTCTTGTATGCCTTGAATAAATGCTTTTAGATATTGAGCTCGATTTACTTCCCCTATGGCTTCTAGGTAACCAATAGCAGATGCACCGCTTGGTGTATTTAAATCTCCACCAGGTTTTTCTTTTGAAGTTTTATTAAATAATTGACCTGCAGCGGCTATACCTTGATTAACAGTATTCTCAACTGTAAATTCTCCATCATTTATACCAGATCCAGGCCCTGATGTGGCACCATTAAATAATGGTGATGATATATCAAACATTAAACTGAAGCCAAGATAAGTAGGATCATCTAATGAGGTTACTCCGTTAGCACCTGACCCATATGCAGATTTTGAATTATTAACAAATCTTTTAGCAAATTCATAACTGCTCGGGAAAGATGACCCACCTAAAAGGTTTCCGTAAGGTCCAGCTAACTGAGATACTCCGTTAATTCCTGCAGGGCTAGTTAAATCTACTAAAGGCATATTTTTATTGTTTTTATATTTATTAAGTCGTTGGAGTGTATTCCCTACGCTGTAATTGTAATCTCATTCTTAGTGGCCCTGGTTGAGTTAACAAATATTCAATACCAGTTATAACATAAAAGCCACTTAAATATTCATTAAGAATTCCACTACCTGGACCTTTAGGTTCATCTTCATCTGACTTTTCTCTATCTTGTGGAGCTGGATCGCCTGTTTGAGCTACACCATCTCGCTGTTCAGTTAATACAGTTTTAACTGGAGATCCATATTCAAAAATCAAAAGATAAATTCTACTATATCTAGTTAAAGCAGGATTTACAGTATCTAATTCTACTTCCATTCCCATTTTTTCTATTTCAGAATTATTTTGATAATTTTGAACTACAGCATATTGAAATTCAGGGTGGACATTATCGCCTTGTGTACCTAAATATTTATATTTAACTTGAATATTTCTAGGACCTTCTGGTACTCTTTCACCTTTTTCATTAGTTATCAATCTACCTTTTGTTGCTGGTATTGTACCTTCAGTACCATTAGTAAGAGGATCCACATATTCGTTTCTCCATTCCTTAGATTCCAAATCCCAGTATTGGGTATATCTTTTATATCCATTTGCTTTACTTATTTCTCCACTCTTATTAGTAGGTTTATATTTAGATAGATATCTTGCACCACCTTGCATTTGAATTAAATTAGATAATAGGTTAGGAAACGGAGTTTCACCGGTTGCACCATCTGCTCCATAAGTATCAGATGCATTTGTACTAAAACTTTGGCTTACTTCTAACTCAGACTTATCTTGATCAAATAATCTATTAACGTCTACCATTGTTAAGTAATAATATGGATCAATGTAGCTTGTAAAAAATGTTTTTTCACTTAAATAACTATTTGCAACTATGTCTTGTATCCAAGTTTCAGTTGTGTCATTAGGATTAGTCCATGTCATTTGATCTGCTGTATCTTCAACATTAGAAGCATAACCTATTTTTAATCTTTCTGCTATATTTGATAATGCATCCCAGCTTGTAACATTTTCTTCATATTCAACCTTTTCAGTAAATAAATCAGGAATAAACATTCTACCAAATATGTTATATTCTTTAGCGGTCATTCCACCACCTCCACCAGCTGGAGAACAATCAATAATAGTAAAATCAATTCTTATAGGCTTAAATGTAGTTTCTTCACCTTGTGACCTAATGTAAAGTTGAATTATATCTCCATCTTTAGGATAATTTCTTGCAGTAAAAAGTCCATCAGTATCAGCAAATCTAACTGTTAATGTTGGATAAAACTCAGTAGATTCTAAAGAAAAATATTTAAGCCTATCCATTTGAACTTGGTATTGATTAATTACAATCAAAGGAATGATAGAAGAAAATTTAGATAATTTTTCTTTCATAGTTACACCGTCAGAATTATCTGTACCACTTTCAGCATCAGGTATAAATAACTCATCTAGTTCAATAGTAGGTTCTATTATTGTTAATATGTTTCTTTCAATCTGTGTAGACATATCTTATTAATTGTTTCTATTTCTAGTTGGTAAATTAGTTCCTAATTGAATATTTCCACCTTCATATGTCTTAGCGTCCTGTCCTTGCTGTAGCACATTTGGTGGTAATGGAGTTTTAACTCCTGATTTTTTTGACTTAGCTTTTTGAGCTAACCTTTGTATACGAGATTGATCTTCTACACTTTGAACACCAGTATCAACATAAGGCTTCATAACAGGATTAGGCCTAGATGCAGGGTTTGGTCTTTTATAAACCAAATTAATTTCACTTAAATTAGGTATGACTAAAACATCACCTTCTTGTACTGAAAACGGATTAAAGATATTATTAACAATACATAATGCATCAACATATTCACCTGTTCCAAAATATCTTTCGCATATCTTATCAATTCTACCAGCCTCATCTTGCATAACATAATGTAAAGCCTTAAGGCCAGCAGCTTTATCATATTTAAAAGAAGGAGCAGTTAAATCATAATACTGTTCACCTGTTCTTTCAATACTTAATAAGTTTTTTAAAGTTAATGATTTTATATCCATCCTTAATTATTTTTTATGAATCAATTAGCATACTGACAACACTAGAAACATATTCACCGCTAGTTGCCTCTGTTGCCGGGGATGCGCTTCCAGTTGTCTTTTTAAGATTTGAAATATCCTTACTTTTAACCTGACCTGCTGTTGCACCTGACTGAGTTTTTTGAATACTACTAGTTCCTACATTTGGAATAGCACCATATACTTTTATTTCTTTTCCTGATAAATTTAATATATCTTCAGCCTTATTAGCAGATGCATATATTCTACCTTTACCTGCATTAAACATATTTTCTATATCTCCTTTATCCCTAGGCTTTCCATGAGCCATATCTAATTCAAATTTTACCTCCATTGGAAAATCATCATAACCTAATCCTGCACCTAATGTCATATTAGCATTTTTACATATCATATTACCCATCATTGCAATCGGATTCAATGGATTACCAACTGTTAAATGCCAATCACCAGTAGGCTCACCACTAATGAAAGCTTTAGTTGCACCAGTACCACTATTACCACCAACCTGTCCGCCTAATAAATTACCTAATAAACCACCTAGATAATTCTTGGCTGTTTCAAGCCCACCGCTTATGATTGAATCAAAATCAAATCCACCGTCAGCATTACCAAATACACTTTTAAATCCACCTTCAATATCATTAACTACACTACCTGCATAACCAGAAAAATCACCTTGTCTTAATTTTGAAATATCTCCAAACTGACTAGCTACAAAACCAGCAGATCCATAGTACCTATGCCCACCACCAAAGAATGCTCCATTATTAGTTGTCATAGTTAACATATTACTAATAATATCAATCATTGCTATTTTTGGATTAACATAAGCTAATGATTTTAGTTCATATTCAAAATTTAGTTTAATATCATTAGTAAAGTTTATACCTCTATCTCTTACTTGAGTTGTATTAACAACATTAATAGGACCTAATACAAAATTTGCATAAGTACTACCAAGCCGATCTCCACTTTGCGATCCGTAACCTTGTTGCTTTCTAAACACATCACCTGAACCTTGCCCTTTAGCTTGGTTAGCTATTGCTCTACCTATACCACCAATTTTATTATAAAAAGGTTGCTGAGTATATCCACCATCTCCGCCGCCTTCAATTTTTTCCATTTCACCTTTCAGTTCCTTAAAGGTTAAACCAAATGACATATTCATAATGTCCTCTAATTTATTACCAGCAGTTTCACCCATATAAGTAATTGCAGTTACACCTGCTACTTGTGAAGTATCACCAACTGGTGTTGGATCTTCTGGTGGTGGTTTTTCACCATCTTTAACTTCTTGCTTAACTGCCATTGATTCCGAAAACTTAAATATGTTATCTTTAACTGGCATAGGAAACCTTCTAAGAGTAATTAAATGATTAACTGGTATCTTCTTATAATATTTAGAATATAAAAAATTAGAAGCAGTATATCCTATTTTTGGATGTGCTTCATTAAAGTAATTTATTATTTTCATGACAGTAGGTTTGTTACCTGCCTCTCCACCCATCAGTTTACCAGCGGCTCTTTCAGTATCCATGTAATTACCTTTAAATCCTTGGTCAGTTGCAAAATCTCCATACATTCCTTGGAAGTTAAATAGTGCGTACTTATTAGCTATTGAACCTACGATTTTTTTACCTGACATACCTTTAGGGATGGTATCACCTGAAGCTTCCGCTGCATTATCAGCTGAATAAAAACTAGTTGCAACGGTATCAGCCAAAGATCTAGCAAAGCCTACACTCTCTCCACCAAATACACCTAATATTTGATCATTATTTTTATTAGGCCCTGGAAAAATAGAGTCATTTAAGTCTCTTATCTTTTGTCCAAACTTTGCCATAGTCGTATCTTATTTTTATTATATATTTAACCTAAGCTTTTTAGATACTTAGTAATGTCTAAGTTACCTTTTTCAAATTTATCCGACCAGCCTTTTTTGTACCTGGCGTCAAATTCGTTAGTGCTATCTAAAGATAAAGGTCCTCTGAAAAAAGGTCTTGCTGATATCTCTTTAATTTCCTTTAGGTTTTTTGATATCATATAAAACTGAACCTTTTCAAATAATTCAGATAATCCAACTTTAGTCTTTTTGCACATTACAGATTCAACTATGACATAAAACCTTTCTCTATCTTTTTCATTTAACCTTTCTTCTAATACCTTTGCAGTTTTATAGTCCTCTGCTTTAAGTATCATTTTTCTTGCTCGGTTTTCAAACACGTGCCTGAAATTCATATCAAAGAAATGCTTTTTTAGAAATTTCATACTATCATAAAACTTAATAATACGAATTTGATAAAGAGGATTAACAGGATCCCATTTAGAGTCTATAATTTTACCCTTAACTGGTAAAAGTATATTAGGGTTGGTGTGTGATGCTAATAAGCAATAGACGTTTTGTCCTTTGTTAAATATCCTATGAGTTTTCATTCAAATTCTATTATGTCATCAAATAGCTCAGCTGTGCCGTTGACCATAATATCAGGTGAATGATAAATTTTATAAGTTATAGGTTTAGATGATAATGATTCTACGTACTCCTGTATTCCTCCAACCGTTTCTTTGTTAAGATTACCTAAAACATAAAATATCGTTGTAGATATATTACGGTTAATTGCATTTTGTAATTGCCTCATTAAGTAAGATGATACTACGGCATCAGATGGCTCAAATTGATAAAAATCATTTTTTGTAAGCTTATTAAATATATCCATATAATTTATACACTCTATACTTCTAGGTACATTACCTAAAAATGTTTTGACACGCAATGCATCATTAGAGTATATAAAATTAAATTCTATATGTTCTTCTTCCATTCTTCTAGTTCCTTAAGCTCACTCTTAAGAGATTTAATTTTAAATTCGATATCTTTAGCTGTTGGTTCAAAGTGAGTTCCCCAGCGTGTATTAATATCTAATACATCTTTATCAAATTTACTACCTGGCTCTAACCCAAGGTCATCGCACAAATCAAAAAAGAATCTTTTTATATAACTAAATTGATTCCTGTCATTTTCATTTGATTCATAAACATCAGTTGAAGTAAAATGTTCCCTACCTCCACCATGATTATCATCTATGACTTTTTTGATTACACCATTTCTGGCAGATTCTAAAACTATCTTAATCATCTATGATCTTTCTTGTAATTTTAATCTTAGTTCTTTTAATGTTTTTCTTGCAACTTTTTTATCAGTATGCCAAGTAGATTTATCTTTAACCATTGTCATAGCAAACACTTCTCTTAATTGCTCAATCTCTTTATCAGTATATCCCTCTTCTTTCCACTGAGACATTTTAATAGATTCTAATTCTTCTAATTTTGCTGATAGCGCTTGGTCTGCATTCTCTAAATTTGCAGTATGAATTTCATTTCCTTTTTCTCTAGTCTTTTTACAAACTTCAAGCCAATCTTTTAATGATAATTTACTTTTCATTTTTAAAATTCCTTGGTGTTTCATAGCCGCTCTTCTTTGTCGACGATTAGGTATAGTTTGATTTGCAGTCTCGCTCATATGATTAATTTTATTATATATTACTAGTTATAAAGTGTGCTATTCACCTTTGTACTTGCTCTCGATTAATGATTTAATACTATCAAATAAACAATCAGTAATTTCATCTTGAGATAATTGATCTGAAATAAAGTCATGTAATTCTTCATTAACTTCATTTCTATCAAAAGTACTACTCATTAATTCGTAAACGGCTTTTTGTGGAATGTTTACTGGAAATTCTAAAAGAAGTTTTACTTTGTTGTTTTTCTTTTGTTTATCAAATAAAACTCTAATAGGGTTTGGTGTAGCATCTAAAGCAGGAATTGAAACCTCAGTTGGTAGCTTTTGTGGTGCTGATACATTTAACGGATCTGTTTCAGTAGATGTAGAGTTTACAAACTCACCAGCTATATCTTCATCTAATAGTTGAATAAATTCATCCTGTAAATCTTTTGCTAATCTACCACCTTCATTAAAGTTTATCCACTTATCATCAGTATCTTTAATAGTAACTACATCACCAGATTTTTCCCCTTTAATCCATTGATAGTACACCTTCTCTTGTACTTTCTCGGTTTTATCTTTTTGCATTTGTTGTCTATTTATTATTATACTTTAAATATAATAATTGTTTAAGATCTATTAATTGTAAACATATTCTATTCGATACTTAATCATCCAAGGTTTAGATGAATCTAATGTAATCCCAGTACCTACATTATCAACAACTTCAAAGGCAAATCCTAATTTATAGTACTCATTACGAGTTAAGGTGATTGTACCTGTATCTAAAATAAAACTCCATGCATATTCTCCGAATGGCCCAGGAATTGTATTAGGTGCTATCTGATATGTTTGAGTGTCCATAATTGTACCAGTAGGTTGATCTGTTGGTGTTGCAGGGCCAGCAGTATTAGGAACTATATCAAATTTCTTAATTGCTATTCTAACTCTTCCTAGATAAGTAGGGTTTGATACTTGCTCTTGTAGGTATGCCATTCCAGTTACTCTTATAAATCCTCCAGTTAAATCATCAGCTGGTGTTGTGTTACCAATAAATGCAGCATCAATTAAATCTTCAGTATCAAAGGTATCTGTTTGAGCCGTCTGCATTTCATAGAATGACTGATTCGCGGAAGATGGTGAAGCCCAATTAGGATCAAGACCACCTACTGCGTATTTACCACTGATAAAACTTCCATTCCAATCAGGTACGGTAGCCCTATATCCTGAAAATCTATTCATCAATTGTACCGGAGCGGTTGCAGAGCCTGCCGGACCTGTAGCTCCAGTTGCTCCAGGATTACCTTGTGAACCTTGATTACCTATTGCACCTTTATTACCATGCATACCCCAACCAAATACTGGTTTTGTATATGTTAAAATACCAGCACCACCTATATAATTACCTTTCAATAATTCTATACCACCATTAACTCCATTTGTAGTACCAATATTATTAGGATCGAATGAATAATAATTTACTTTATCAGGATCTCCGTATTCCCATACTCTAATGAATGTAGTATTTTCAGATGCCGCTACTGCCGTATTCCATGCAGAGTATACCGTATTAGTATTTTGATAATCGATAGGATTACCAGATTGAGGGTCATTACCTGTAGCACTTAAATACATATTGACTAGACCGGCAGCAGGTTTCCAATTAGTTGAATCAACGTTTGCATCATTTGCACTAAAAGCTCCAGCGCTAACATTGGCAGAAGTATATACTGTAAGGAATCCACCATAATCTCCTCGTGTACCTGTTGCACCTTGTTGACCTTGAACCCCAGCTCCCGTTGCACCTGTTGCTCCAGTAGCTCCTAAAGTTATACCAGTAGATCCTTGGACTCCTACTGCACCTTGATTACCAACGACTCCCGTTGCGCCCTGCGCTCCTGTACTTCCTTGTACACCGAGTGGTCCTTGATCTCCAACTTTACCTTGAGCACCTGTTGCTCCTTGTTGACCAGTTAAACCGCTTGCACCTTGTCCACCAATTGCACCTGTTGCACCTTGATTACCTATTGCTCCTTGATTACCTATTGCTCCTTGTTCACCGGCTTTACCTTGAATACCTGTTGCTCCTTGTTGACCGACAGCACCTGTTGCTCCTTGTTGACCAGTTAAACCGCTTGCTCCTTGTTGACCTACAGCACCCGTTGCTCCTTGTTGACCGACAGCACCTGTTGCTCCTTGTTGACCAATAGCACCAGTTGCTCCTTGTCGACCTATTGCACCAGTTGCTCCTTGAGATCCAGTAGCACCTTGTTGACCAGTAGCACCTTGTTGACCAATAGCACCAGTTCCACCTTGTTGACCAATAGCACCAGTTGCACCAGTTGCACCAAGTAAACCACTTGCTCCTTGTTGGCCTATTGCGCCTTGTTCACCAACTGCTCCTTGATTACCTATAGCACCTGTTGCGCCTTGAGAACCAGTATCTCCTTGAGAACCAGTTGCTCCTTGTTGACCGACAGCACCAGTTGCACCAGTTGCACCAAGTAAACCACTTGCTCCTTGTTGGCCGATTGCGCCAGTTGCTCCTTGGTCTCCAACTGCGCCTGTAGCTCCTTGAGATCCAGTAGCACCTTGTTGACCAATAGCACCAGTTCCACCTTGTTGACCGATTGCACCAGTTGCACCAGTTGCACCAAGTAAACCACTTGCTCCTTGTTGACCGATAGCACCTGTTGCTCCTTGGAACCCAGTTGCACCAGTTGATCCTAGTAAACCACTTGCTCCTTGTTGACCTATTGCACCTGTTCCACCTTGTTGACCTACAGCACCTGTTGCACCAGTAGCACCAAGTAAACCACTTGCTCCTTGTTGACCTATAGCACCAGTTGCTCCTTGTTGACCGACAGCACCTGTTGCGCCTTGCTGGCCAGTTAAACCGCTTGCTCCTTGTTGACCTACAGCACCCGTTGCTCCTTGGAAACCAGTTGCACCAGTTGATCCTAGTAAACCACTTGCTCCTTGTTGACCGACGGCACCTGTTGATCCTTGGAATCCAGTTGCACCAGTTGATCCAAGTAAACCACTTGCTCCTTGTTGACCTATTGCACCTGTTCCACCCTGTTGGCCAATTGCACCAGTTGCACCAGTTGATCCAAGTAAACCACTTGCTCCTTGTTGACCGACGGCACCAGTTGCACCTTGTTGACCTATAGCTCCAGTTGCACCCTGTTGACCTATTGCACCAGTTGCTCCTTGGCTTCCTGTTGATCCTTGCATTCCTGTTGCTCCACTTGCGCCTGCACCTGTTGCTCCAATAAATCCAGTTGCTCCAATACCAGTTGCACCGGTAAATCCAGTTGAACCGACACCGGTAGCACCAGTCGCACCAGAACCTGTTGCACCAGTAAACCCAGTAGCCCCAGTAGATCCAGTAAATCCAGTTGAACCGGTAAATCCAGTTGAACCTGTTGCGCCAGTAGCACCAGTCGCACCAGAACCTGTTGCGCCAGTAGCACCAGGAGGTCCACCGCTAGGACCCTGTGGCCCAGTTGCTCCAACTTCACCAACAGAATTAATTGTTATAGTATCAGCAACCTCATCAATTACAAAAGTTACATTTGTACCTGGTATTAAATCAACATCACTAGTAGCAGCACCGTCATCTAATTGAATACTTGCACTTCCATCAGTATTTTCTAATACAGATAAATTATAAGGTGCTAATGAAGCATTCTCCCATTGATTAGTAGTACTATTGTAAACTAAAAGTTGATCATCTTGTACATTTGTAATAGTAACATCAGTTAAACCACCTAAAGTAGAACTTCCTCCACCACCCGTAGCTTCTACATCAACAGTACCTCGATATAAATGTCCGTTTGCAGAATTAATCCATAATGTTCTTTCTGAAATGTTACCACCACTTACATCATTACATAATGGTCTATTAGCAAAACTAGTAGAAGGTAAAACTAATCCACCTTTATCAATATTAACACAACCTACAAAGTAACCAGCCCATGTACCACTATCAGTAACTAAGTCAGTTAAAACTGCTTCACCGTTAAAATCATTTGCACCAAATGTATCTACTACATTAGAATAGAATCCTACTGTTTGTGGGCTAGCTCCAGCATCTGCTTCTGTAAAATATATCATTTCACCAACAGTGATAGCTAAACTATTTTTATAAGATAAGGATATATTAGAACCGATATACTTAGTAGCTGCAGGTGTTTCCCCTGGAACAGGATTTGTTATAATAGAACTTCCTATATAACGATTTAAATCAGTAGACAACCATTGACTAATATTATTACCTTCGGCAACACTATCATATGTAAGACTCATATTTTGAGAATAACCTTTAAAGTTTGGTTGCCCAGATGTCCACAGCGATTTAATAGTAGATGTAAAAAAGGTAGGAGTTTGATCATTATAACCAATAATCTGATGTTCCCCAAACTGTAATGTTCTTATTCCAAATTTTTGTACAGCGTCTTGTGTCTTGTATACTGAGCCTCTCCAATTATTATCAGCGTCAAATCTTCCAGGTCTTACGGTAGTAGAAATTATTGGAACCCTAAAGTCATCGACGTAAGCAATAGCATCTGTTGTTAATTGAGGTATAAACAATTCACTATTAGCAGATATACTTAGTGCATCTACAGCTAAACCACCTGGAGTAGATCCCATTGCAATATAATATGATCCATCTGAACCACTCACCCCAGTGTTAGCTTTTACAACACCAGCTAATTCATGCTGTATCCCAGTTATGCCAGTAGCTAAAGAATTTCTTAATTGTAATTGATGATCTGCTGAAAGATTTGAAATATGAACACCTGTTCCTAAATCAGAAGACCTATTAAATTGTAAATTACCAACTGCACCATTTAACCTAACTATCCTATCAGCATCCAAGATTAATGAACTAGTGGTATATATGTTTTGTTGTCCTAGGCTACCTAATGATGTTGGTGCCCATACACCTGAACCTGCATTCCATTGCAAAATATCTAATGGTTGAGGTATAACATCTGATACGTTTGATAGCATACCAATTAAAGGTGCACCATCATTTAAATTTGCAAGATTAACCTTTGCCTCATTAAAATTATAAACAATATTGTCCTGTACATTATTAGTACTGATTGATAATGCAGTACCTGTAGTATTAGTAGCATCAAATCCTCTAAATTGTAAATTAACACCAGACTTACCTGCATAAACATCTTGGTGAGTTACACCTTGCCCTATATTTTCACCGAGGTTAGCTTCACCTGGATTAGAGGCTAATGAATTAATTAATACAATAGATTTAGATGCTAAGTTATATTGAAGCTGCATCCCTTGTCCAGCAATAAGATTAAAAGTATCATCACCAACAGTGGCTTTCATTAAAGCATTACTTCCATTTTGTAAAGCTCCAGTAGGTAATGTAGAATTTATATTAATCTTACCAAAGCCATTTGAACCTGATACACTAATAGATCCAGAACCGACACCACCAATAATATCCCACTCAGAAGTATCAAACACACCTTGTGTAGTTCTAATGTTAGCTCTCCACCAAACGAGTACCTGATCTTCACCAGTAGTTGTAGGATCATCTATAACTACAGGATGATAAACAATATTACCTATCTCATATATTCTAGACTCTACCCATGGGTTAGATACCATTTGAAAATTAGTATCAACCTCTCTATTGAATAGCTCTCTTCTTACCTCTGTTCTAAAAAGAATATATTCTTGTAGGTTATTAAATGACGTTGCCATTGATGTTAAATATTTTTTTATTTATTCTTCTTTCCAATGTCTTTATTTTGGAGGATTTTCAACAATAGTTATATCTGAATATGGAAACTGAGATGTGTCTCTACTTGTTGTAAATGCTTCTCTAAATGATTTAAGCCACCAGGTATTTTCGGACCATCCAGGTTCTGCATAGCACGGTGAGTAAATTCCTGTTATATAAATGTATCTTAGTTCTCTCCAATACTTAAGGTAATCATTTACAGCATTTTTAATTAATTGAATTTGTCTATCAATAAATACCTTTCTTCCAGCATTCCTCTGGCGGTCAAAAGCAGACCCAGTCTCTAAAGTAAACTTTTCTGTAACATCAATTGCTCTGTACTCAGTTGTAAAATTATAAAGTTCGCTAGTTGCTAAAAAGAATTGTATTGAAACTAAATCACCTAAAAAACAATTGTCAATTGGTTTATAATTATCATCATAATATTTTTGCATTGCAGCAACATCGGCAAAATCAATGTATTCATGTTTTACTCTATCAAAAAAATCAACCTTAATACTTGTGCAAGTTATGCGGTTCTTTTTCATGAATATGAAAAAGTCTAAAGCTAGTTTAAATGTTATTGCCTCTAAGATCACTGGGATATACTTTTTTTGTATATATTCAGTCTATGATTAGATGGTAGTCTTTAATTAAAGAATCAATTGTACCGTATGTGATTTTACACTGCTTAAAAATTTCTAGGTGATCTTGGTTACGATAATCATCAATCCAATATACATGTTTAAATCCTGCATTAACTAAAATCTTTGTACACATTTTACAAGGTGAAAGAGTTAGAAGTATAATGTAATTATGAGGATCATATTCTTTAAATTTAGCAATCATATTTACCTCAGCATGAATAAAGCCACTTTCACCTGGAGTAAGACTGTCTTCTTCTGTACCAGTCTCTTCATTTATACCGGCTCCACTATAAGATCCATTGTAACCAAAGCTTGCAATTTTACTGAAGTCTTTTCTTAATGCAATACAACCAACTTTTGTCGTTGATGAATTTGAAAGATTTTTAACATTATCTAAAATTTTAGAAAATGTATCTATTTTTATTTGAAGTCGCTGAATCTTGGAATCCATTTACTCTTAATTAGTTTAGCTTTCATTTTAATACCAGGTTCTTTACTTAATGATTTTGCTAGCTTAATGTTTTCTTCATCATCATCAAAAAAGGTAAAGTCATTAAATCCCATTTCTATAAATTTTCTAAATGCATCCTTTTTCTTTTCTGAAGTAGATCCTTTAAATCCTAAAGAGGTATCATTAATTGCAAATATGTATTGAGGATTTATATTAATACCATTATGAGCAAGAAATTGTTGAATAAGTTTGGAATCATCTCTCGCTGTTATAATCCCAACAGGTTTTCCCTTTTGGATAGTTCTTCTTAAAATAGAAAATACCCATTCAATAATTTTACCAGCTTTAAGAATATCTAAACTTTGAAAATCAGAAAAGTCCATCTTATCATTTGGTCTTTGCTTAAAAGTATTAAATTCTTGTGGGGTAAGTTCAGTAGAAAAACCAGTTTTTGGATTATGAACTTTAATTTTACTGCGAGTAACCACAAGAGTATCATCCACATCAAATATGGTTATAGACCTTCTTCTATTTGATTCAAATAATCTCACTTTATTTTATACTTTCTTTTTTCCTTTTATTATTTATCAATAAAATTTATAGAACACATTAGATGTACCTAAAAGGTGTCAGTAATTAACAATCCCTTCCGTTAGCATAAATATGTTTTACTACAGGGAATCTTAGAGAGTAACCTCCAGTTTGATTTTTACTTTCTTCAAAATATTGGATAGTTACTGTTTTACCTATGATCTCCTGTGGAAATTCATAATAGTGTTCTCTTTGTTCTTTAGAGAAACCTGATCCTACACTAACTTTACAACCTTTATGTTCAATTATAATACTACTTAAACATTCTCTTTCTACTTGTTTACCGTTTTCTGTCCATCGGATATTTCCATTAATTGCATCTAGGACAGTATATTCTGCATCATGGAATTTTTTAACCTTTAAAAGATTATGACTTCTTTTACCTTCATAGCCTACATTCTTTCTAACCATGATTCCTTCAAATCCTGCCTCTTCAGCATCTTTTGCCATTTCAGTAAATTGGCCATCATTTGAAATTTGTTCCTGTTGAAGAAATTCTAACATATCAGAATTAATATCTTCCGGTAATAAATCATAACCATTACTAAGTCTTTCAGTAAGCGGTGTAGTTCCAACTTTATTATCAAATTCATCTAATGTTAAATAATCAAATATAAAGAATTTAGGATTTTCAATTTGATGATCTTTCTTTCGGATCTGTTTCATAATTCCTTGGAAGTCTTCATTACCATTTTCATCTACTAAACAGATTTCTCCATCTAAAATAAAGTCTCCACCTATCTTAGAAATTTCATTTTCTAAATTACCTAGAGTTAAAAATTCTTTACCACTTCTTGAAAAGAATGTTACTGTATTCATTTCCTTTCGGCAAATACAACGTACTCCGTCTAGTTTTCTTGATCCAAACCAATCCTCATTTTCAAAATCTGTTCTTTTAGGATTATAAGGATTAGCTAAAGCAACCTTAAATGTAGGAATTAAATCTGGGTGTACTGCCTTATTAATTGATGTAGTGTTAGCACCCATTTTAAGGTCTCTATCAATCATATTCCAAATGATATCTTCCCATTGTTTGTTTTCTAAAACAAATCGGTTTACATTTGCAATTGCATTATGCCCTGTACAAACTCTGTTTTTTAAATCATCCAATAAAGTAAATATACTTCCATAAGTATTTGGATGTCCTACTAAATCTGAATTCTTTTTACAGTTCTTAGAAGTAACATTATATTTCCAGTATGGATTGTAAGTATATTCAAAGATCTTTTGTAGAAATTCTCTATCCTCATTCTCTTCTGAATTATCAGCATACTTTTTAATAGTTGCAATCTTATGATTCCCTGAAGATGAATCTCTCATCTCATTTAAGAATGATTGTAAATAGTTAAGGTTTGTGTAATGTGTCATATTCCGTTTATTTTATTATAATATAAATATAATACATTTTTTTGGGAATTGAACTATAAACTCTTGTTTTTTTCAGAAAGTTATTAACAATTTTAAAACAAAGTTGTCGGGATGGCAGGATTCGAACCTGCGACCTCCTCGTCCCAAACGAGGCGCGATAACCGGGCTACGCTACATCCCGTGTGTTGTCCCTACAGGAGTCGAACCTATACTCTTCTGGACCAAAACCAGACGTGTTGCCAATTACACCAAGGGACATATTAATTAATCCTCTGTATTCTCTCTTTCTTTTAGAGCTTTAATTAGCTTATTAAATTGTTTTGAAGTTAACCCTTGACTACTTGAAGAAAAAGGTTTCCACTGAACGATGATAGCTAAAAGAAATAATGTACCAACGAAATGCCAAAAAGATTGAAATATAAATTCTAATAAGGTCATATTGATTTATTAATTATATGGATGATAATGATTTAGTTTAATATTCCGTGTTAAAGAAAAATGTTTGAAACAATCTACCATCATATTTGTCTTTACCAAAGTATTCCATAGATTTATGAAACATATCACCTCTATATAAAACTAACCTATTATAAATATTTCCAACCATTGCAGTCATTTCCCATGCATCTGCATTATATGCATCAGAATTAATTTTATCCATTTTCTCCTGGTCATAGGATCCGTCTTCACCTCTTGGAGCAAATTCTAACCCAGTTAGTTTATGTCTATATAATGCAGTTCCTCCATTAGCTGGAGCATTAGGTGTTAAGTAACAAACACCAGCCCATGTTGTTGAATTATCAGCATGAATCCAACTAACATCTTTTTCTGTAGTATATTGCCAAGCTGTAGTATAAGCATCTTCAAAATAAGTAATATTTCCACCTGCATGTTGGACTATACCTTGTATGACATCTTGTAAACCCCAAGTGTGGCATGGGGCAGTTCTTTGACCAGGGTAATTACCTCTTACATCAAATTCTTGCTGTAAAACCCATTCTCTTGTTTCTTCTGGATTATTATAAAAATTATCCGTGATAATTAAATTTGTTTGCATATCTAAATATTTTATTATTTATTAGTTAATTTCAGGAGGCTCTTCTTCATCATTCCACGGGCCATCTAAAAATAACATCGTTTTTAGTTTTTGTAAATTAGTACATCTTTCATATTGTTCTTCATGTTCAAAATACTTAATAAGACCGTCTATACTTTCTATTTTACTTTCAATAGAATCTTTTCTTTTTAAAACTGCACTAGGGCTTTGCATCAAAACGTGGTATGATAAATCCATAAATCTATCAAAGTCAGTATGCTCTAATGTTAGCAATAAATTTTTTAAGAATTCATCGCTAAAACCTTTTCCTTTTTTAGGATCTTTTGCCATTGTGTTTATTCTTTATTTTTGTTATTAACATTTTATCTTCATCATCTAAATCTGTAGGTATATCTACGATTATGCTTATAAGTAAATCACTATACTTACCTTCTTGTTTATAAATAGGAAACCCTTTTCCTTTTACTCTAAGGACCTTTCCATTAGGAGTACCTGGTGGAATTGTGAAAGAAATAATTTTATCAAAACAATCAATACTTTCCTTTCCACCTAACAGTGCATCATAAAGACTTATATTTTTTATTGTATGCAATCCTTGATTGTCTAAAAAGAAGTCTCTATCATTTATTACTTCAATAGTCATTATTAAATCACCATTAAGTTCTTCAGTCTGGCCACGTTGGCCTAATCCTTTTAATCTTAATTTCTGGCCATTTTTAATTCCAGCTGGAATATCAACCTTTATGGTTTTCATTCCAATGCCAACATCTCTGCTTGTACCATAATATGCATCAGCTAAAGATATTCGTAAAATACCACTAGTGTTTCTGCCTTTAGAATTATATCCATACCTTTGATTAAAAGCTCCAGCAAAATTTTGATTTCTTAATAAGTCTTCAAACATACTGCCTGTAAAATCATGACCAAAATCAGCAAAAGGGTTATTGGCTCTTTGATCATACTGGGCTTTCTTCTGAGGATTGCTTAAAGTTTCGTATGCATCAGCAGCCTCTTTAAATTTATCTTCATTACCAGAGCCTTTATCAGGATGATACTGTTTAGCTAATTTTCTATAAGCTTTTTTAATCTCACCATCAGATGAATTTTTATCTACTCCTAATATGCTATACGGATCTTTCATTATTTCCAAAAAAGCTGTATACCTATTAGGCTACATGCAAGTGCTAATGATACTATTGTTTTAAGTGTTATACCTTCTCCTAAAAAATACCAGGTCAAAAATGTGAATGAAATTATACCTGAACCGAAGCCGATAAATCTACCTGGCCATAAAAGACCATCATAATATTCTACAATAAACTTTGTACCGTAAATTAATATGTAACTAATTGCAGTACCAAAAATAATTGATACAGTAAGAGGATTCTTTTTAAACCAAGGCCATACAAATTGACCGTTAGTTTGAATCCAAATTGCAGTTTGTCCAGTAAAGAACAATAAAAATGCTAAAAGTAACTTATTCATCTATGTGATATTTATAACCTTGTCTAATCATGTAATCCATGTGGCTTTTCATTTGTTTTGCAGTTATCCAAACTGATGGCTCTGGTTCTACTCTTCCATCGTTTCTTTGATCAAATGCTTTATTTAAAAACCATTTCTCCTTTTTGCTTTCCCACCAAAACCAGCACTTCTGCCATGACCTCGGTTTTTTCATATAAACTTTATTGCCTTTATCCATGTGAGCAATAAATTGTTTATATGTAATATCTTTATTTTCCATTTTTATCTTGTCCTATTAGATTTAAATTGGCTTCTTTAATTTGTAACTTTCTTAGCTTTTCATCTAACCTAAATCTCTTTTCTTCTAAAGTATTCTTTTTCTCCATCTGTATAGCAATTCTTTCTAAGACATTTACTAATTTGGGTAGATCTGCATCTAATAATTTACGACCCATTTGTGTTCTAAAAAATTCTGACATAATATGTTTATTTTTATATGCATAAACTCAATGTTTGTTTACAAATATATAAACAAATAAAACTTAACAATGAGCAAGATACCAAAGTTCGAAAAATTTAATGAGGCTATCGTAGCTGCAGGTTTCGGTCCTAGTTATATGCAACCATACTCTATCGCTACAGGTATACCTAATACAGGATATAGTATGCAGCCTGTAGTTGGGCATGTAAATAATGTTGCAACAGGAATGGCCGAGCAGGCAAATATGTATGAAACTAATAATAATAGTGATCATACTGCTGAAGCATATTTAAAAGAAGCTAAAAAATATTTAAATGAAGCAATAGATAAAGCTCATGAATCTTATTCTGCCACTAATGAAGCAATGGTTCAAGTAGCTGGAAAAGATAAACCATCAGGAGCTAAAGTATTAGCAACAGTAATTTCAGACTATTTAATTGATAAAAATTATATAAGTGCAATTAACGGAAGGAATCCAAAAGGATCAAGAGAAAAGAAACAATTAATCAGCGAGATCCAAGAACTAATTATAAATTCAACATTTTAATATGGCAAGTATAGATTTAATACCAGGATTTGAATCCTTTAGTGTAAATGAAGCTAAACTATCCAAGATTCATAATGCTGCAAAGAAAGGAAGTTACCCAGTAACTCTTGTTGTGATTGAAAATGGTAAAGTAGTTAAACAAGAATTAGTTGGAACTCCTCAAATAGTTCCTGCTGCATTTAACCAATTAAAGAAAGAATATCCTAAAGCAACTGTACATGTTGAATCTAAAACTGGTGAAAGATTATTTAGTGAATCTGTAGTTACTGAAGATAATGATACTATTGACAATCTTAATAGTATGGCAAACACTGATCTTGAAAGAATTGGTGATTATGCTGATATGATTAAAGATAGGATGTCTCAAGGTCAAACATTAGACGCTTGGATGTATTCTAAAATTTCAGACTCAGTTAAAAATCTAAATTCAGTTCATGACACTATGGATGGTAATGATGGAATTGATGAAGCTGACAAGCATGAGTTTAATCCAAATGAAACAGCAGAGAGATTAAAAAGGAGAGAGCAGCAAAACATTGAAAGATTTAGAGCTGCCCAGGATAGAGAAGATCCTTTTGCAATAGAATATTATCAATTAAGAATATCTATAGACAAGCTTGATATTAAAAAATTACAATATCAAACTAAGATTCATCAACTTAAGCAAAAATATAAAAAGTAATGATAGGTAAATTTGAAGAATTCTTAAATGAAAAAAACTTTATGGTTGCAACGGCTGATACTGCTGTTAAGTATAGGATATCTCATATGCCATTATCAGGTTATATTGTAGCAATGCCATCAAGCGGTAAAGAATTAGATAAAGAAATAGAATCAGGATTTTCTAAAACTGCAATTGCTAAAGACATAGAAGATATGTTAAATGACCAATTAAAAAAATACAGACAGTTTATTAGAGTAAAGGTTGATCATGGCTATAAAGGCGCAGGTTACGCATTTACATTTGATATGGATGAATTACTAAAAACATTAAACAAATAATGGATAAGCAAGAAACGCAAGACGAAAATTCAATCAGACATTACAAAGGTACTGTTAAACAATTCAAACAAATGTTTGACGACTTAGCAGATGGCAAAGATACTAATGCATATGATAGCCCAGTAAGACAAGGGTATGATGTTCATCCTACAAGAGATGATGATAATAAAAGTCCACACTGGGATGAAGAGTATGAAGATGAGTTAACTCAGAACGAAAATCATATCCCTACCTTTGAATTATTTTTAAATGAAGGTAGAAAAACCACTGATGGTTTAGGAAAGGAAGGAATGGAAATATATTATGATTTACAGGGTAAGACTGGATTTGATAAGGATGATACTATTAAAAATTATAAAGATATTGATCCAGCAATAAAAGCTCATAAGTTATATAAAAAGCTAACGCCTAGAGAAATAAGAATACTAGGTAATGCATTAGGTAATGTAATGAGAATAAGAATTAGAATGGAAAGATAATTTCTATTTACATACAAACTAAAAAAGACCACTCTATGAGTGGCCTTTTAGTCTTAAAGCTTTTTACTATCTTAGTTTAATATACTTCTTTCTATTTTGAATATACATCTGGTCAATAGGTGCTTCTGTCAATTCTCTTCCTAACAAATCATACATAGTATTATCATTCAACATATCAATTTCTAGTTCTTCTATTCCTACTGTGTTGCTTCCTAGTTTAAACCAAAATGCCGAACCGTCCCATATCCAATCATCACAACACATCAAAGTGTCAATATTTCCTAT